>Ga0118677_10000391_pt1 | contig 83475 bp, 63 predicted proteins | sample AliMusrvi5mmetaG_FD_86154 | JGI IMG/M metagenome (GOLD analysis project Ga0118677, IMG submission 86154)
GCTGTATTTCGCAACTCACCCCGAGAAGTCCTACTTGTCCACCGAGGATGTCGAGAGAGAACCGTGATCATATCTACTGCCCGTAGGGCCATTTTTCGCTGCAAAGCAGCGAAAAACGTAGATTCTCACACTGTTATGCATCATGGTACAATCCACAGGCGTTGTTCCAAGGATCTAACGGCAGGAGGTTGTCATGAGTGTAACTACAGCTGAGCAAAAACCCTGGTCTGATCTCCATATCAGTGACGGCGATGAGCGTGTGCTCAGTTATCGCACCGCCATGGTCGTCTATGAAGAATCGTTGACCAGGGGGTTGTTCGTCAGCCGCGGCTGGAATGGGTCGGGATACCTGGGCTTCTACGATGGGCGCATCGACCCGGCGCAGACCGCCACTCCACAGGCTTTCTGGTTAGAGATCGATGGACAATTGCTCGCTTCCGATTGGCAATGGGCGGGGATTGAACAGACCACGGATATCGAGGGTCGGCTGCATGCCGTGTTGACCCTCGTTCATACAGTGCGTCCGGTCAGTGTCGCCGTGCATACCGTATTGGACGGTACGGCGATACTCACCCGGTGGTTGGAGATCACCAATACCGGGGCGCAACCCGCGGCACTGGCCGCCTGCGGCACCTGGAGCGGCGTTTTTCAACAAACGCGCCGCTGGCGCGACCTGCTGGCGGGGAGCGGACAACCTTTGTATTCGCTTGGGTATCACGACAACCCGCACTGGGGGCAGGAAGGCGACTTCCAGTGGCATGATCTGCCGGCAGTCGGATACCGGGTTGACGGACGCTATCGCCGCGACCGCCATCGCCACCCCTGGTTTGTGTTGCGCAACAATGCGACCGGTGAACACTTCATCGGCCAACTCGCCTGGTCCGGGGGCTACAGCTTCGAATTCGACCTGTCCGCCGATGTGGTGAACTCCGATGCTTATCTGTGCTTCCGCGGCGGGCCGGACGCCCCTGCCCCGCAGCGGGTCATCGCGCCGGGAGAGACGGTGCGCACGCCGGAAATGCATCTGGGGCTGACCCATGGCGACCTCGACACGGCAATCCAGGCGATGCATGATCACCTGCGTGCTAGCGTGATGGAACCGCAACCACGCGGTCGCGGCGGTTGGGTCGAATCGGGCATCGGCCCGGAACTGGAAATCACATCGGCGGAAGTCTATCACGCAATCGACTGCGCGGCGGAGTTCGGCGCGGAACTCTTTTTCATCGATGCGAGCTGGTACGCAGCGCCGTACAGCAACTGGTGGAGCACGGTAGGCGACTGGCAGGAGAACACCGCACGCTTTCCCGAAGGCCTGGCGGCATTCCGTGACCGGGTACACGCCCAGGGCATGCTGTGGGGATTGTGGATGGACGCCGAACGCATCGCCGCGGACAGCCAGGTCCGACAGCAGCATCCGGAATGGGTGGCCAGCGCCTATGATGGTCAACGCCGGCACGGCGATATCCTGGACTTGACCAATCCCGACGCCGCGCAGTGGATGGAAGACGCCATCTGCCGGGTGATTGCTGACTATCACCTCGACTTCTTCCGCCTGGACCACAATGTGGCCTGGATGGCCATGGGCGCCAAACAGGTGCGGGATGGATTTGTGGAAAATGGGCATTGGCGCTACTACGAGGCACTGTACGCGATCTACGATCGCGTTCGCCGGCGCTTTCCCGAGGTGATATTGGAGAACTGCGCCGGCGGTGGCGGGCGTACGGACATCGGGCTGGTGCGCCGATTCAGTCATACCTGGGTCACCGACTGGCAAATCGCCCCACGTTCCTTTGCCATCACCAATGGGATGACCATGGCGTTGCCCCCGGAATACGTCGATCGTCTCTATGGTGGGCAAAGCGGTTTCCTTACCGCGGACTTCGACTTCCAGACGCGGTTGCTCCTCTTTGTCCGCCCCACCCTGGGCTTCCCCAAGCCCCTGGGCGCTGCCTGGAATCCGCTGGTGCAGGAAGGCCTGAAACGCTTCGTCGCACTCTATAAAGAGTTCGTCCGTCCGTTTATGGCCACCGGGCGTATCTTCCATCACACGCCGGTCGTTGCCAACCCGGAACCGCAGGGCTGGGGAGTGCTTGAGCTGGCGGCGCGGGACGGCTCGCGCGCCATCTGCGGCATATTCCAGCTCTCCGCCCCGCGTGAAACAGAGTATCTGTTGCGCTTGCGCGGATTGGACCGCACACGTAGATACAATGTGACGTTCGACAACAGCGGGCAACGCTGCGAGCTCGATGGCGCGGCACTAATGATTCAGGGGATCACCATCCGCCTGGAGGGGGCTTTGACGTCAGAGTTACTCATCATCAGTCAGGTGTGAGTGTGCGATGGAGCTTCTGGGGGTTTGTTGCTCGGTCGGGAGTTCGCCTTTTCGTATCTCGTCTCAATGCTGTCCGAGATAATTATGACCCAATCGGATTCGCGAGAACGCGTAATAAATCGACGGGGAGGGCGAGTGCGGAGTCATCGTCCACGAACGCCCCCCTTGCCATGTCTTCACGCATAAATTGAACGTGAAGTGAAGAATCATTGGGAACTACAGAGCTTTGGCTAACCGAAACACTATTCACGTATCCAGGAATAACGCGGGGTTGGGATGAGGCGCAAAAAAACTGGTGGATTAAAATAATCCGCCAGGGGGTATTGCAAGTTTCGCCAAGCATCGCATATAATAATCTTTAGAGGAATCGCCACCGCCGCGCATGTGACGTACATACGCGGACATCAACGACGAGAAAGACGAACATGACTTTCTTTCGCGTAGCGTTTGTCGTTATTGTGTTACTCGCATTGGCCGAGATTGTGGCGAATTGCTTTATCGACTGGTCTGCTAGTCCAGTCTTTCGCGTCACCTTCCTTTACGCGTTGAATCATTGCCTGTGGGGCACGATCGCCCTCACCACGCTGACCTGGTTCATTCTGCAACTCATCAGTTCTGTCTTTCCGCAACAACCGCAGCGGGAAGTCGCTGGTCAGATGGTCACCCAGGCGACGCAAATTCATTGATCGCTACACTGGCTCAATGACACTATTCCACAATTCCACTGCATATTCACAGTTTTTCAACTTTTTTTCATGATTGCGCAAAAATATATTCTAACCTGCATTATTCCTCGGTTAGCCAGAGCTTTGGAGTTTAGCCCTTTTGTATCTCGTCTCAATGCTGTCCGATATAATTACAGCCCAAACGGATACACGAGAACGCATAGCAAATCGGGGGGAGGGCGAGCGTCCTCGCGAGCCGCGCGCGTGAGCCTTGGAGGTGAAACGCGAAGAACGATGCTGCGGGTGTTCACGCACACCTTGGCCTCGATCGTAGATAACGAGGCACCCGCACGCGGCTCGCGAGGACGCTCGCCCTCCCCCCGAGATACGAACAGCGAGACAACGCACTACCACTTAAATCAGGTCCATTGCCATTTCAGCGAGCGCGCGCCAAAGTGAACCGACGTTCGTTTGTAACAACATGGTTGAAAATAGCTAAACATCTGCGCGGGTTAACAAATGCGAGGCACTTTCTGAAACGCTTCAATAGACCAGCCCACCCCGTCCCAACCGCCAGGCCATCGGCTTCATGAAGAAACGGCTGGAAACGACGGTGATATTCGGACGGTTGAGCAACGCGTCGCGCAAGCGCCTGCCGGTGAAATTATGCAGGAAGTGCGTAATCGAACTCCCCGTTTCAAATTCCGGCAGCACCACCACAATTCGGTCATTGGTCCGTTCGCGGTCGATGGAATCGATATAATCTAAAATCGGTTCCGTCAGCCACCGGTAGGGTGACGGTACAATATCCAGTTTGATCTGCTGTCCCAGATACGGTTCGACAAATTTTGCCCATTTGGTCGTGAGGCGTTCGGTCTTCTCAGGATCAACTTCAATGTGTACGGCGCGCAACAATGACCCGGGGCGTTTCTCTGCTAATGATCGTCCACATTCCAGCCCCTCGAGCGTCCCGCGATGGATATCGGAAGAGATGAGCACCAGCACAGTCAGCGGCTCTACCGGCTCTGCCAGCGGGTTGAAATCCACATCATGCAGGGTCATGGTCCGGGCAAACCACTCATAATGCCGTTTGATCAAGTAACAGATGGTGATGATCAGCGGGATCAAAATGAGCACCATCCAGGCGCCTTCCGTAAATTTGCTCACCGCGACGACTATCGCCACCATACCGGTCACCGCGGCGCCGATAAGATTAATAATCGTTCCCTGCAGCCATCCTTTATGCTTCATCTCGTGAATTTTCTTGGCCATGCCAAGTTGCGACAGCGTGAAGCAGAGAAACACTCCAATTGAATACAGGCCAATCAACCGCGTCACATCGGCATTGAACGCGGCAATAATGACTGCGGAGATAATCGCTAACGCGACAATCCCACGATGAAACACCAACCGGTCTCCCAACGAGATAAACGTTTTCGGGGCATATTCATCACGGGCGACAAACGCCATCAAGCGCGGAAAGTCCGCATAACTCGTATTTGCGGCGACGAGGAGAATCGCCAGTGTGGCAATCTGCGTGGCATAAAAGAGGATCGTGCGTCCAAAGGCCGCGCGCGTAACCATGGAGAGTACCGTTTCATTTTGTGAGGGGATGACGCCAAAGAGGTGCGCCGCGAGCCCGATGCCCAACACGAGAAAAATGAGGATACTGACCATGATCGCCAGCGTTTTGGCGGCATTTTTCGCTTCGGGAGGTCGAAACGCGGAAACCCCGTTGCTCACTGCTTCGACGCCGGTCATCGCCGAACAGCCATTGGAAAATGCTTTGAGGATGATAAAGAGTCCCAGCGTTACCCCGGCTTTTGGTAAGATCAGGTCGCCCGGCAAACGCAAGGACTCCGGCAATCCGGGATCCGTGCCCATCATCTGCCAATGCCCATGGGTGGCGAGTGTCAGGCCGTAGCGCACCAGGGTGGTCACGATCACGATGCCGGTGAGCACGACGAAGGAATAGAGGGGCAACGCAAAGAGCAATCCTGACTCTTTGGCCCCCCGCAGATTCGCCAGCGTCAGCAAGCCCACGAAGACCAGTGAAATCAGCATCGGTTTTGACAGATCGAAATGGACCAAATGGACCGGACCATTAAAGATCGGATATGCGGAACGCAACGCATCCACGCCGGAACTGATCGAAACAGCCACGGTCATAATATAATCGATGAGCAGCGCCGCCGCGGCAATGAGCCCCATAAATGGCCCCAGATTGCTCTTGGTCACGGTGTAGGAACCGCCGCTGCTGGGATACAACACCACCGCGCGACGGTAACTGAAGGCCACAATCATGACCAGGATAACGATCGCGATGCTGATCCAAATTTGATACCCAAGTGCTGACGCGCCGATCATCGAGACGCCGGCAAGTACCATGAGAATTTCCTGCGTGCTGTAGGCCACCGACGAGATCGCGTCAGAGGCAAACACCGGCAGGGCCAGCACAATGGGAAGGCGGTGTTCCAGGGCCTCGGCTGATGAGAGGGGTTGGCCGTAGATCAGACGTCGCAGCAAGGCGATAAGCGGGGCTACACGCGACGGGGGTAGCTGCCCCATGGCTGTCTGCATCGATGCAGGGTCCTTCCTCTGTTGAAAACGAAACGATTACCCGGATTATTCATGCACGCATTGACTGCCGGGCTAGCAGCCCGCGGATAAAAGTATCGTTGAGCACTGATGCCGAGATTTGCGCGTCAGGCGAACACTATATCTGCAACTCTATGAAGGCATAGACGGCAGATATAGCGTGAAGCATCACGCGGAAAGATCGGTGGCAGCGCCGACGAGACTTTTATCCGCGGGCTGCTAGCATTATTCGAACTGTTCAGGACCATCGCTTATGAGCGTATTACCTCACCCCCAACCCCTCTCCCCGAGGAGAGGGGAGCAAGCGGAAGCGAAAGTCCCGATGTTATGCATAATGCGAGATTACGTTCACGATAACAAGAGAGGTGTGAAGAGGTTGTGAAGATCAAGCAATGTGGTGTGATGGTTTTGTGAAGATGTCACGGGACAATGAAGCGAAACCCGACTCCCGGCTCGGTCACCAGAAACCGTGGGATGCTGGGAGTTACCTCGATTTTCTTTCGTAAGTGGCTGATATGCGCGCGCAATGATTGGGTGTCGTCCCCTGCGTCACCGCCCCAGATGCGCGAGAGTAGCAAGCCGGTCGTCACCACACAGTTGGCATTTTGCACCAGGACGGCGAGAATATCGTACTCCGTAGGCGTTAACGCTATCGGCGTCCCATCGCGCGTGACTAAGCGCTGTGTCAAATTTATTTCCAATCCCTCCAGATGGACCACCGGCGACGGTGCGAGTTTGGAACCGGCACGGCGCAACAAGGCGCGGATGCGCGCCAATAATTCGCCGGTCGGAAAGGGTTTCGTCAGATAATCATCCGCCCCCAGGTCCAGCGCGGCGATTTTATCGGCCTCCGTCCCATGCACGGACAAGATGAGGATGGGACCGTCGAACCAGGTGCGCAACTCCTGGCAGACTTCTAACCCCGTCATCCCCGGCATGGCCAGATCGAGGATGATCAAGTCCGGGGTGTGTTCGGCTGCCAGTTCCAGTCCTTCCTGGCCCTGTTGGGCTAACAGCACCTGATATTTGCGCGCCGACAACACCGATTTTAAGGCGCGACGTATTTGCTCTTCGTCATCAATGACCAGAATGCGTGTCTGGTTCGCTAATATCGTCATCGGGTTGTTCCTGTCTCTGTGCAGTTAGTGGCAGCGTGATCATGAATCGGGAGCCACGTGGGCGGACATCTTCCACCCAGATCGTGCCGTGATGAAAGCGAATGATCTCCGCGGTAATGGCCAACCCGAGTCCCGTGCCGGATGGACTCTGTTGTGCTGAACTGCCGCGGTAGAATTTCTCAAAGACCCGCGCGCGTTCCTGCTGCGGAATGCCCGGGCCACTATCATCTACCCAGATGCGCTGGTAGTTCCCCACACGTGCCGCGCCGATGCGAATCGGGGCCTCCGGTGGTGAATACGCCAACGCATTTTCCAATATGTGTTGCAGCGCGCGTGCAAGTTGTAAACAATCCACATACAATAACGGCAAATCATCGGGTAACGTGCAGAGAAAACGTTGCTGCAGAGATTGGGGAAAGGCGCTCAGTGCCGAACCGAGTACTTCGCCAACCTCATACCAGGCACATTGCGGGTGCCAGGCGTCAGCTTCCAAACGCGCGAAGTCCAGTAAGGCGCTGATATTCCCATGCAACCGTTCCAAATCGCCATGTATACTGCGCAATTCCTGGCGCATCGTCGGCACGTCCCACTCCACATCATCTTCCAACATACTGGTCACGGTGGCCGTGACCGCGGCCAATGGCGTCTTCAATTCATGCGAGACAGACGAAATTAACGTTGATTTTAAACGATCAGCCTCTACTAATGCATCGCTGCGATATGCCGCGGTTTGCAGACGTTGCCGTTCAAGAAAGGCGGCCACCAGATTCGCAATCGACAACAACAGGCCGGCGTCATCAGGTGTATACGGATGTTTGTCCGCGCGTTCTCCAATGTACAACACCCCTTCCAGTTGCGTGCTCGACTGCAGCAACAAATACAATTCCTGGCGATCAGTCCCTCCGGAGACTTGCTGGTACGGTTTGGAAATCGCGCGGGGGATGACGTGGTGGTCTTCCCGCTCCGGCGATTGCGGCAACCCAATCGCGGATTTATACCGATGCGCCCACTGCGCCAGGGCGGCGACACGCTCCCCGGGTTTTTGCGGAAGCGCCTGCAGACACTGTAACTCCGCCGTGGCATCAGGAACGAAAATTGCCGCCTTTGCTGCCGCAGTGAGGTGTGCCACCTCATCCAGAACGGTTTGCGCCATTGCCTGCGACGAGGTGAAGGAGACCAAATGCGCGCTCAGACGATTCAATACCGCGGCTTCCAATTCGCGCGACTTAGCCAGTACTTCCCGTTCGCGCATCCGCCCGGCCAGCGTACCGATTGTCACGCCAACCACCAGAAAGATGGTCAGTGAGAGCCAATCGCGCGGATCGGAGACTTGCAACGTGTGGACCGGGGGCAGGAAGAAAAAATCCCAGGCGAAAAAGGCCAGTACCGCCGACACCAGCGCCGGACGCACGCCACAGACCGCGGCGACCACTCCGACCAGCAACAGGTAGAGCAACGCCCACAATCCATTCGGCAGCACACCGCGACCGAGAAGAAAGAACAGGGTCGCGCCCAGTATGCTCCCTACCGCAATGGGATATCCGTGTTGATACCAGCGCGAGTAGGAGGGATGCATGTCCTCATTATAGCACGTGAGAAGATCAGGAGCGATGCAAAGGATCGATAGAAAAAAGAACAATCACCCCGCAGCCGCCGACTCTTTCACCGGCATCCCCACTCCCCGGTTGAATAACAGATAGCGACGGCTGAGAAAATTCCACCAGAAGGCCAATCCCAGCGCGATGACCTTGGCAAGCAGCAGCGACTGCCCCAGGTGATCGTGCACCAGACCGATCGCGCCGGTGGTAATCGCCAAACCACCGAGAGAAAGAATAACAAACGTGGTGAATCCCACGGTGTGGTTGGACAAGGAACGCGAGAAGACCCACCACGAGGAGAGCAGATACTGCAACACGCCGCCCAACAAATAGCTGAATACCGCGGCTATAGTCGCCGGTACGCCGAAATGCTTATTCAACAGAAATAACACCCCGGTATCCAGCGCGGCGGCTACCACGGACACCAGTAATGCCCGCGACGCCTGCAGATGCAAGCAATCCGTTGGCGCCACCATCGCCGTCTCCATATGTGTCAATAATTGCCCCTTCATACCCTATCCCCTGCAAGTTCGAAGTTGGTGAGCCTGCGGCATTGTTGAATGCGGGAGCAGACCACATCTGATTATGCCATATTTCAGTAGAGAAACAAGAAGAGAAGGAGCAATCTCATGCAAAATGAATCTGGCGGTCGGGAGCGGTGATCAGGAAGTCGTTGGTGAAGCGCAACACGTGCGCGCAGGCGACACCGGCACCCTCCCTCTCCCGCTGAGGCATAATGGGGACTGGCTCCGATTTCCTCCCCGCGAAGCGGCAAAAGGAGGAAATCGGTGCCTGTACCCATTATGCCCCTCCATGGCCAGTGCGGCGCTTCCTGCGCCTGAACAAGGGAATAAAGGATAAAAAACCAGGGGAATTACGGTCTTAGTGAGGAAACGACACAACGAAACCCGACGTCGTAGTACCGGCCATCGGGGCTGTAGAAGTCGCGGATAGCGCCGCGGCAGTCTCGCTCGCCACCGAGCCAAGAACCGCCGCGCAGCACGCGGCCACTCCCTGTGGCCGATCCGGGGGGAGTGTGCGTGGGGGCGGACGAATAATACGCGGGATCAGACCAGTCCGCGCACCATTCCCAGACATTGCCCGCCATATCCAGCGCGCCATAAGGACTGGCGCCTGCCGTGATGCTGCCCACCGGGTGCGTGCTGTCCGTAGCGTTCACGCATTTTGTTGGATCCCAGGCATCCCCCCAGGGGTATACTCGCCCATCCGTGCCGCGCGCCGCTTTCTCCCACTGCGCCTCGGTGGGCAGCGCCGCCCCCGCCCAGGCCGCGTAGGCCGCCGCATCGTCCCAGGTGACATTCACGATCGGGTGCGTGTCCTGCCATTTCCACTCCGGCGGTGGCGGCATGGTGCGCGACGTCGCCCGGCAAAAACGGCGGTACTGTGCCACTGTCACTTCCGTCCGGTAAAGCCAGTAGCCGTCCAGATATACCGTATGTGGCGGGGCATCGATGGTGTCCCCCCCGCCACGCAACGCCTCCCGGGCCACCGAAAGGACCCCTTGCCACCCGCTTTGCTCATACGCGGTGCGCAGCTCCACGCCGGTGCGCATCTCCCCCATTCGGAACGGCCCCGCCGGCACCCACACCAACGTCGCGCCGTCCCGGGGGTTGGTGGCGGTGACCACGGTGATGGCGGGAATGGCGGGGACGGGTCGCCACGGGCGCCAGCAAAGCACCGCCGCCGCCGCGAGCAGCAGCAGGCACGCCGCGGCAAGTATGCGCCCGCGGTGCGCGGGCCGGGTGGACGCGGACGCCGGTTGTTCCGAAAGCGGGAGTGACATGGGTGTATGCTCCGTGACGCTGTGAATAGTAAGGTTTGAAAAATTATACCACGGAAGGCATAATGGGGACAGGCACCGATTTCCTCCTTTTGCCGCTTCGCGGGGAGGAAATCGGAGCCAGTCCCCATTATGCCCCGGCGCGGGGAGGAAATCGGAGCCAGTCCCCATTATGCCCTACTCATAGCGCAGCGCATCAATCGGGTCAAGTTTTGCGGCGCGATCCGCGGGAAGCACGCCGAATGCCAGGCCGACGCCGATGCTGACAACGAGGGCAATGATCACGGTGACGGGACGGAGGATGAAGGTATTCAGAAAGGGAACGGTCGCTGATACTGCCCACAACATACCGGCGGCAAGTAACACCCCCAGCGCTCCGCCGATGGTTGTTTGCAACACGGCTTCCACCAGGAATTGCAGGCGAATTTGGCTGGACGTGGCGCCCACCGCCTTGCGCAGTCCGATCTCCCGTGTACGTTCCGTGACGGAGACCAACATAATATTCATGATGCCGATGCCGCCGACCAGCAGCGATAACCCCGCGACCAGGCCCAGAAAAAACTGCAATATTGTGGTCACCGTCCCCAGAAGATTCTGCAGTGATTCAACCGATTGGATCATAAAGACGCCTTCGCCATAGCGGTTACTCATGATCCGCTTCGCCTGGGTAACCACGGCGAGGATGTCATAATGCTCGTGGACGCGCAAGATGGCGTAGTCATACTCACCGGTCCGGGTGTCAGGATGCGTGCGCCAGAGAAAAGGAATCGGTGTGTAAGCCATGGGCGTATCGCCGCCAAACATCGCCGGCAAGGGTTCGATGACCCCGACCACCACCGCCTCCGCGCGCCCTCCGTTGGGAAAAAAAAGACGCACCGACTGTCCCAGCACACCACTGCGATTACTGAGCAATTCGCGCACCGCGCTGGGATTCAGCACCACTACCGGCAACCCGGCGCGCGCTTCGGCATCCGTGAAATAGCGTCCCTGCGCCAGGCGAATGGACGGATCTATTTTTTGCAGATCACCCAGCGTCCCGATTACCGACACCGTGCGGCGTTGCCCCGGCTTCTTTTCGTATTGCGTGGCCACCTGCAATTGCGGATTCACTGACACCGGCAAACGCGCCAGCGCCGCAAGATCGCTGACTTTCAAGCGTCGTAAATTCATCCCCGCGCTATAGTCCGGCTGGACAATTACACTGCGGCTCGCCACCGATTCCAAAGACTTGTTGATGCCCGCACTGGCCATCTGTCCCAAACTGACCAGCGCGGTGACCGCGAAGACGCCGATCACGATTCCCAACAACGAGAGCAATGTACGCAACCGGTTCGACCATAGCGATTCCAACGCCATGGTGAAATACTCCAGCAAGCTCATCCTGTTGCTGCTTCTGACGTCACGCCGTATATTCGGCACTATCGCATTCCTCACAAGATCCTTGGCGCACGTTCATTCCAGAGATGGTGCTTTTTACTCCCGATCATACACGCCCAGCGTTGCTCACGGCATCGCGGTATCCACGTTCACCGCATAGACGACGCGCTTCCCAACCTTCAACGTATCCGGCGGCAAGGTTACCACCAGTGTTCCGACCGGCAGTGCGTCGACCACCGCGGTGGTCAGATTGCGCGCGCGCACCTGCACGGTCCGTTTTTGCACGGTACCCATGGCCATCTTTTGCTTGGGCTTCACGGTCAATTGCTGTGGAGTGATCACCCAGACTTGATAGGAGTGAATCCCCGCCTGCTTTTCTTCGATCAGCGACTCCAAGGGCACTTGCAGCGCACGCTCGAGGCGTTGGGTCACCACTGTGGCAGTTGCGGTATATCCGGGACGGGCAACCCGTTCTGCCTGGGGATCAGTAAAGCGGAACTTGACCGGCAAGGTCGCACTGCCGCCTTCACTTTTGACTGTTGCCATGACGCCCAACTCATCGATGACCGCCGCTAACGGATGATCCGGGTCGGCGTCCAGTTCGATGCGCGCCGCCATTCCGGTCGCCAGCAGGCCGGCATCAACCTCCTGAATTTGCGTTTTCACACGCAAGGTACCGGCCTGCACCAATTTCATGACCCCCTGGGCAACTTCGCCGGGACGGAAATCGACCTGAGCGATTGTACCGGCCACCGGCGCAATAAGTTGTGCGTTAGTGATGGACTGCGATGAGCGCTGAATATCCGCCTGGGCCTGCGCGATTTGTGCCAGCAGATCACTACGCTGGCTTGCGCCGGTCGTGGTGAGTGTTGAGAGATCAGCCTGTAATTGTGCCACGGCTTTCCGCTGATCACGCACCGTCTCCTCGGCTTCCGCGCCGGCTGTCAGCAGTTGGGAGGACAGGGCCAATTGCCACTGCGCTTTCGCCAGGTCGGTCCGCACCTTTTGCAGGTCACTGTGTTGTTTTACCAGTTGTGAACGCAACGAGGCGTTGAGGGCGGTCAGGCGGTCGCGCGCCGCGGAGAGACTTTGCCGGGCCTCATCGACATTCAATTCTGCCAACACCGCCCCGGCGTGAACGGAATCCTGTTCATGAACCAGCACACGGGAGAGACGACCCGGGGTCGTAAAGCTCAACGAAAACACCCGGGCCTCAATATTGCCCGTGCCGCTGGCTTCGCGCGTGAAGGTTTTCTGCTCCACCCTGGCCATGGTCACCAGCACCGGCGCATTTTCTTTCGCGTAATGCCCCCAGACAACCCCACCGACGATGAGTACTCCAAGGGAGATCAGGATAATCCAACGGGCTTTCACAGCACCCCTCCCGTCGCTTGGAAGATACCAAAATGCGCGGACCAGGCTTCGGCCACGGCTTTCTCCAGTATGAGCATACTATCAAGCTTCGCTACTTCCGCCTCAGTCTCCGTCAACTGAGAAATGGCGCCGGCGGCAAAGCGCTTCTGGGCCGTCAACAACGCGTTTTGGGAAATGTCAGCCCCCCCTTGCGCCAGCGCCAGGTTCTCCCGCGCGGTTTGATAGCGCCGCACGGCAAGGTCCAGCGCTTCCGTTTGCAGACGCGCAATGTTGTGCAACGCCGCCTCAGACGTCGCCAGTGTGCGCGCCAACGCGGCGCGGTCAAGGGGTGCGGTATCCGGACCCTGTGCCAGGTCCACCGCGCGTTGCGCTTCGGACAGATCCATCTGTGCTTTGATGACCGTCGGACTATTGTCAATGCTGCAGGCTTTCACATCAAGCACCGCGGGTTGCGGCGTCGGAGATGTCGGCAAGTTCCCATAGGGTTTCCAGCGTAATTCCGCCCCAACGAGTTGGCTGCGATCTACTGCCAGTGCCACTGCCGCACGTGTCGCGGTATCCTTCGCCTGCGTCAGTTCCTGGATGGATACGGCGCCAAGCTGACTTTTCACCTGCGCGGCCTGATATTGCAACTGCGCCAACCGTTGCCGAACCTGACTCAGGGCCACCTGACGCTGCGCAACCAGCAGATCCGTGTATGCTTGATAGATTTTGGCCTTCGCAGTGTAACTCGCTAACTTCTCCGCCGCATGTGCGTACTGCAGGCGTTCGTTGACGCGCAACAGCGTGAGCGCCGGACCATCCGGGTCGGCCTTCGCCTTGCTGACATCATCTTCAGCGGTTTGCACGGCATGGGTGGCGGCCACAAAATCGGCATCGCGCTGATAGGCATCGTCCAGCGCCGCCCACCCTGGAATGACGATGAGCAGCGAAAGTAGCACGATGACGAGTTGGCGTCGTTGTATGCTCATGGGGCAACCTCCCACGTCCCGTCGATAAGATCGAGATATGTGGTCATAGCACTGATATATCCCTTCCAGGCCCGCGCGACTTGCGTCTCCGCATCGCCGACAGCGATGGTCGCCGTCTGGACATCCAGATCACTGACCGCACCGGCGGTAGCTTTCGCCTGGATAATGTCCAGCTTGCGTTGCTGCAAACGCCGGCGGTCTTGTGCCAAACCCAGTGTTTCGCGCGCTGACTCTGCTTCCTGTTCGGCCCGTGGAATTTGGATGGCGAGTTGGTCACGCTGCGCGGCAAGCTGCGTCCTGGCCAACACGCTTTCAGCATGCGCGGTTTTCGTAGTCATCCACCCTATGGGGTCAAGGGGAATCTCTGCGCGTAAGGTATAGGTCCATCCGGCGCTATAGAAGAGGAACGTCGGATCATAAAGCGTGGGGTAACCGAGTTGAATGCTTCCCGATCCACGAGAGCTGAAACTGCTGGTGACCTGCATGGTTCCCAAATGGATTGCTTCCGCCACCAGCGCCGGGCGAAGGTCGCGCCAGGTCTTCCGTTCCCGTGCCTGCGTTAACAGGGCATTCCAATTCGCCTCGCGAAAAGTCGGCGTTCCTTCGACGGACGCTTTCGGCAGACGGAATGTCAGCATTGTCGTTTCCGCGGTATCGGTGAACGTCAAACGCCGTGCGTCGCGTTTCACGCTGTCCAGCGTCTGTTGCGCGCGACGGACGGCAAGTGCGGCATCAGCCGCATCAATTTGCGCCAATTCGCGATCCGCATCCGACATCGCCCCCAGTGCGTGTTTCCGTTCCGCTTCCCGGGCCAACAGACCCGCTTGCGTCTCACGTTGCTGCGCCACGATAGTTCCGGCCTGTGCCTCCCAGAGTACGGCATGCGCCAGCAATGCGGTGGAGATATCCTGGCGCAACGATTTGCGGAAATCGCGGATACCGGTATCCAGCGTATGCTTGTTTTCCAGAATTGTCAGCGGTTCCGGATTATAAGACAATGATAACGAGTAACTCTGTTTGATTTTTTCCTGCGCACTGGTGGACAAGGTGCCGGTGGTGCCGAAACGCGCAATCTCATAAACGGCCTGCATGGCTTTCACTCGCGCTTGCATGGCCAATGTTTCGTTACTGCGATAGGTCAGGGCCTCCTGCGGGGAAAAAGCCCATGCCGGCAATCCACCGATGAACGCCAACACCACGCACCAATACCATCGATAATGATCCATCATCGTTAGCGCCTATCCAATGTCTACTCATTCGCCTCGCGGTGTCTTTTTCCGCCAGGCGGTGTCGAGAAATCTATGCTTAGCAGGTCACAGCTTCAGCAACGCCGCAATGCCGGCTTTTACGCCTTCCACATCGCCGGCAGTGATGGTGACGGCGTCGTAGCCATCATAAAACGGCGCCCACAGATACTGCACGAGGGCCCGGTCTGGTCCGGGGTAATCCACGCTGAAGGGACGACGGGCCAACTTATAGTATTCCAGATCCCGTAACCAGCGGTTTTGCAGTGGATTGCCCAGCAAGATGAGCGGGCGCATGATCAGGCGCTGTGGGCCGTTGACCTTGAACGCATCGTTCTGCGTGCGGACCCCCACCTTCTCACCGCCTTTTACCTGCGCCAGCGTCGTCTGCTGCTCCGGCGTCAGCGAATAATCCAGCGTTACCGGGACTTCCGGGATTTGCGCGATATTGACCACCCGCGCCTTGAGTCCGCGCACCGTGAGCGCCAACGCCAGCGTATCCGCCTCCTGCGCCAGGGCATTTTGTTCGGTGTCGAGGGCAATCCACACCTCATTCCCCTTCATTTTTCGCAACCAGGCGCCGATGGGCGTACTATCAAAGATCAGCACCGCGGCTGGGTCGGGGGTGATCGTCGCCGCAAGTTGCGGCCCAACAGTTACCTTGACCGGGGTGGCAGTGATCCCGCTCAGTAATTCCCGCGCGGTAATCGTCCACACGCCGACCGGCGCTCGCCAGCGTAGTGGCACACTTAGCTGACAGAGTCCTGTCGTCTCGGCGCCGCGCCAGAGATGATAGACTTCCGTGCCGGCGGGATCCGTGACCGTGAGTTCCAACGGCACTACCGCGGGCAATGGTCTTTGTTGGCCGTCGAGGAGGCGCGCGGTCACCGTCAGCTGTCCCGGCGTCACCTGAGCTGCAACGGTCACGCTGCCGATGGCCGTCGGCAAGACGACCCACACGCGTGCCGGCTCATCATTGGTAAAATCAACCTTCAGTGCCGTTTCTTTCACCCGCGTCATCGCCAGCGCGTCGTAGACCACCCCACCCTTGACGCTGAAGGGTACCGTGGCCGGGGCAGGTTCATCCCAGGCGAGCGTGGTCTGATACAACGGTTTATTCGGATAATGATCGTTGCCGGCGAACAAGTAGGTAGCCAACCCACCCCGTCGCTCCTGGAGAAAGACATCCGCGTCGTCCGTGTTGATCGGCATGCGTGCAAAGCGTCCAAAAGCGGTACGGATGGCCGGTAAGCGCTGATCCGACCCCTGCTTCATACGCCAGTATTCAAAATTGCCGTCATATCCACCGACGCCGTACCCACCCTTAATCGTATAATACGCATCCTGCGCCCAGAACGGCCGGTAGCGTGTGAGGAGCAGCTTCGAACCCGGAACGGTGATACGCGTGGCCAGATCCACCCATACCTCGCCGCCCGCCTTCCGGAAACGTTCCAACCCCGCCAGCGTTTCCGGCGGCAGCGGGTACTGAATGCACGGTAGAAGGACAGCCTTGAAGCGTCCCAACAACGCGTCGTGCGCGATACTCTCTTCGCTGACGACCGCGGTAGGAATATGTGCGCGCAACAGGTCATACCACGCGGCGTGCGCGGTATAGAAATGCTCTTCCATATAGGGATCGACCGCCTCCTGAGTGAAGGAATGGAGCACCGCCACCCCATCGCGTCCCGGCAGTTCCAGATTCATGGTGGCATCGCCTAACCGGCGCAAGCGATCGACCATTTTGCGGTGGAGCGCAAGCTGGTCATCATTCATGCGCGTCACCAGCGTACCGGTGCCGATACCGCTGGCGCCGGCCCCGAGTAACACCACTGTATCGCGCGTCGGACGCGCGTATGAGCGTCGATCATTCCAGTACCATTGCAACAAACTAGCCCATGCCGGCCGGGCATTCGGCCCTTCCAACGCGCGCGCCACATACCACGGGCCCATCAACGGAAAATCACCGTGGTCATGACCGGTATTTTCCGCCTCCGCCACAACGGCGTCGCGCCGCCAGGGTACCCAAACGCCTTCCGCCAGCGAGTCCGGCGTGCCATAATTCGTCGGGGCGGTATTCTGTGTGCCGGGACGAATCACGTTGCTCAATTGCGTCCAGCGCACCAGGGTGCCCATGCGCGTCTTGGCCCAGGCCTGTTTCCAATACAGTTGACGCTGCAACAGATCCTCAGCTTTTTGCGCATCGACGGCAGAGGTCGTCTGCTGCACATCAAGAGCATAATCCGCGTGCATCGGATAATCGGGGGTGGCTCCTGGCGGCGCCCACACCAGGCGCAGCGTCACCGAGCCGGTGACTTGCGGTACGCCAAAGCCAAACTCGCCGGGACTGAAGGCGATAAACGGCAACGCGGTCCAGGCGCCTTTTCCCTGTCGGGCAAAGGCCTGCAGCGTCGACTTCGGTAATCCTTCCTGCCCGGCGACCGGAATCCAGACCGTGGCGATAATATGGTCGGTCCAAATATAGCGCTGGCGGTCAATGCGGACGTCGGCAAACAGCGTGTTCAAGCCGAACATGTGCACCGGGTCCCCCGCAAGCGTGAATTCCTGGGCGAAGGGCAGCGCCACATCGGAGACCAGCAAGTTTCCCCTGGCAGTCATGGCGACAGACATCGGCAAGCTCATCCCGCCCGGGGCAAAAGTATTGCGCCCGATATTCCCCAGTCGTTTACCCGTGCGATCAGCGTGGGTTACCCCACCCCAACCTTCCGTGGCCCACAAGGTGTCGTCGGGTCCCGCGACGACATCGCCTTTTCCACCGGGCGTGTGACCGCCGATGCCGGCCAGGAAATTCACCGGCGTTCCATCCGGTTTCAGCAGCACCAGCCCCCCGCGTCCGGAATCAAGGACCACGATGGTCCCGTCACTGAGGGTCGTCAATCCGGCCGGGCGCTGCAAATTACGCTTGTCGGCAACCACCGCCAGTTGCTTGCCGTCCGGGGAAATACGCACCACGCGGCCATTCTCTTCATCACTCGCCAGGATATTGCCATCCTTTTCGAGACAAATACCGCGCGGGGAGTATCCATTGAACCCGGGCGTTTGAAAAGTGGTTGTTTTTCCTTCGGGGTCGGTAATGCTGATCACATTGCCCATGTGCGCGACATATACGGTCCCGTTGGCGGCGACCGCCAGATCGATCACTTCGCTGGGAATGGGCGAGGTGCGTACCTGGGCGCCATCCGGAGCATATTTCACCAGCACGCCGCCGCGTGATGCCAGGTAGACATTTCCCGCGGCATCGCCGCCGATGCCGGCATACTCCTGGGTGACAGGCGCCGGAGCATCACTGATATATTGGCGTTGCATACCGTTGCGCAGCCATTGCAGATCCTGCTCAGTGGGAATGGTCAACCCTTGCAACTTCAACTGTTCTTTCAATGCCACACGTTCCGGGTTGTCGCCTTCATCGATGGAGAGCGTCAAATAGCGGTGCCCGATCCAGGACGGCCATTCGCGCTGCCATTGCGTCCACAATTGCGGCAGTCGATTATCGCGCGCCATGCCCAACGGATGGGCCATGCCCCAATTATCCAAAAAATGCGATCCCCAGATATCCCGTTGCACGGTCAGACCGTTGCGCAGCGCTTCCTGCAATTCGATTTCCAGTGGACTGGCCGGCATATAGCGCTCCGGCGCCGGCAACGATGGATCAGCGGCCGCCTGCGCCATTAATGCGGCTCCCTGCTGGGCTTCCGTGTAAGAGGGCGAGATCGGCGGATCCTGGTTTCGACTCACTACCAGCGTGTCATAGAGCAGAATACCCTCCCTCGCCACTCCGGCGGCATCGGCGCGCATTCCTTTGCCGGTAAAGATGCCCCAGATGTCCGTGTAGCCTGCCGACCATTCCGGGAAGAGAATGCGAAAACGTGTGGGTTGCACGGTGGTGACGATTTCCAACGGCCAGGTGTCGCGCAACGTGACGGCGCCGGCAAGATATTCCGCCTGCAGTATATAGCGACCCGCTTGCAGATTCGCGGCATTGATGTGGTAGGTAAAGGTCTTTGCATCGGTCGCCGGCAGCGGGAATTCCTTCCAGAGCGGCGCGCCGGGTTGGAACGCCAACGCATCACCCTGGCGCGCGGGGAGCGAAAAACGCAGCGTGCCCACGGGCAGCGGCGTCTTGCTGCGGAGAATTACATCGATCTCTGCCTGCTCGCCCTGCTGGAAGACGGAACGTTGGTGCGGTACATACAGCGTCAGGTTAGCCGACACACCGTTCTGTGTTACACGCACCGCGAATTGTCCGTCGCTCTCGCCACCTGGCGCTTGATGGTCGGCGTGTACCTGTAGTCGATACAAACCGGCGGTAACTTCGGCGGGAACGGTGAGCAACAGGTCCTTCGCTTCTTGTTTCACCGCTAATTTGTGTTCAAGCGCCTGCAAGCCTGATTGCCGTCGTTTCTCCCAGGAGGGGTCGGGGGTGGCGCCTTGCAGGTTCGCATAGTTGCTGTCCGCTTCGCCGTACAGTCCCACCGGTTGCAGCGTGACGGTAAACGCCGGCGGGACAACGCCTAGCGGCTTGGTCGCCAGAGGGTCGACGCGCAACGGTGCTGTCACCACATTACCGGGCGTCCAGGCATCGGGCAGGGTGAGGATGGCGCGATACGACGGACCCATGGTCTGGATGACCGTACCGTCCGCGGTAAGTTTGCGTACTACGCCATCATAAAAATGTCCGAAATAGATGCTGCCGTCTTGACCGATGGCAAATCCCATTGCCGCGTGGTTGCCATCCTGTATGGCAACCTTCCGCAACACTTCTCCGGTCTCGGGTTTGATGACGGTCAAACTTTGATCCGTAATCACGTAGATGCCGTCGGGACGGGCGCGCACCCGCCAACATTGCTGATCACCCAGCACGCGACGAAGAAAGACGCCATTTTTGTCAAAAATGCACAGTCCCTTTTTTCGCTCATCAGTGACATACAGGCGCTGCTGAGCATCAAGCGCCAGACTGTAGGGACGCGCCATCGGGTCATCAGCTGGCGCTTTATACGTCGCCATGAGTACCGGCAACATACCGCTGATATCGAATTCCTTGGCTACGCCGTTGCCATTGTCCGCGGCGTAGAGATGCCCTTTTGCATCAAGGGTGATATCCCAGGGGGAATATCCGCCAAAACCGGTCACATGCACTTTCGTGTCGCCATAGTAATAGCTGACAAAACCATCGTTGTAGCCGATGACCGGTTTACCCTGGCCATCGAAAATGATGGCGTTCACCTGCCCCTCCGCGGATTCGTAGCGCAAGAAGACACCCGCCGGGCTGAAGACCCCGATCTTTCCGGAACAGCCGGCCCAAATCTCCCCATTGGGGGCCAGACCCACCGCGCGTGCATCCCCCAGCACCCCGGGGCCCCAGAACGTTAAATCCGTCGCGTGGACCAGCGATAATCCGAGGCATAATGTCAGAACTAAGATGATCCAGCGAGCGACCATGGCGGCACCCCTTACGAAAAAGCAATATCATACTTGATATTCCGCGTGTAAACGGCACTCCCTGCCATTTGCATAACCATGGTCAGAAGCCGCGTGAATGGGAGTCGAGATATCGCAAAGTCAGTATGTCAGTTACGACTGGACGGCAGCAAGGTTTTTATCAGCACTTTCACTCGCGAGCATATTACATGACATAAAACGCTCGCCCGCTATCCACTAGGTGCATCAGGCATCTCCGTTAACACGGGGTACCGTGCCGCCTTCACTTCATCCAGCCGTTTGAGTGGAGTGGTATGCGGGGCGGTGGTAATCAGTTCCGGGTTGACGCGTGCTTCTTCCGCGATCTGTCGCAGCGCAGCGACGAACGCATCCAATGTCTCTTTACTCTCGGTCTCTGTTGGTTCGATCATCATTGCTTCCGGGATAATCAGGGGGAAGTAGATCGTGGGAGGATGGACGCCAAAATCGAGCAGGCGTTTGGCGATGTCCAACGTGTGTACTCCGGGTGCGCCATCGATTATTCCCTGTGCTACAAATTCGTGCATGCAACGTCTGTCGCCGTGGGGCACAGGATATAGCGCCTTCACTTGTTCTTGCACGTAATTGGCGTTGAGTACGGCATTCTCGCTCACCGCACGCAGACCCACGGCGCCGAGCATGCGAATATAGGTATAGGCGCGCACCAGGATGCCAACGTTGCCGTAAAAACTCTTCACTCGGCCGATGCTCCGCGCAGGCATTTCCCAGCGATAGGTTTCTCCATCGCGCGCCACCATGGGGCCGGGCAGGTACGCAGCCAGCGCCGCGGAGGCGCCCACCGCGCCCGCACCTGGCCCGCCACCGCCGTGTGGGGTCGCAAAGGTTTTGTGCAGGTTGAAATGCATGACGTCAAAGCCCACTGCCCCGGGCTTCATCACGCCCAGCAAGGCATTCATATTGGCCCCGTCGCCGTAGACTAACCCGCCGGCGCCATGCACCAGGTCGAGTACCATGCTCAAGTGTTCGTCAAAAAGTCCGAGGGTGTTTGGATTGGTCAACATCAGTCCGACTAATTGCGGTCCATACTCGGTAACCAATTGCCGCAATATGGCGATGTCCACATTGCCGCGCGCATCGGACGGCGCTTGTATCACCCGCAGACCAGCCATGGTCGTGGTCGCGGGGTTGGTTCCATGCGCAGAGTCCGGCACCAACACCACTGTACGTTGCGTTTCCCCACGGTCATGAAGATAGCGGCGCATCATCAAGACACCGGACAATTCGCCTTGCGCCCCGGCTGCCGGCTGCAAGCTGACCGCGGCAAACCCGCCGATCTCCGCCAACAGCTCCTGCAGGCCCTGCAACAGCGCCAGCATCCCTTGCACACTGTCCTCCGGTTGCAACGGGTGTAACCCGGAAAACCCCGGCAGCGACGCCGCGACATCGTTGACCTTGGGGTTATATTTCATCGTGCAGGAGCCCAGCGGGTAAAACCCCACATCGATGGCGAAATTCAAGCGCGAGAGGTGCAGGTAATGGCGCACCACATCAAGCTCTGCGAGTTCCGGCAACGGTAACTCAGCGCGCAGATACTCCGCCGGCAACGCGGTTTCCGGCACATCGCAATCCGGCAACGTCACCGCGCACCGTCCAGGATGACTCAGCTCATATATCAATGGTTCTGTCATCGTTGATTCCTATCCCGCGGATAAAGTATTGTCGGCGCTGCCACCGATCTTTCCGCATGATGCTTCACACGATATTTACCGTCTATGCCGTCATCTGCTGGCGACCGTCTCCAATGCCGTCGCGAACCGGTCGATCTCCTCGCGCGTATGCATCTCCGTAACGCAGACCAGCATTCGCGGTGCGGGATGCGGATAATCCGTACTCAGATCGTAACCACCCACAATGTTAAAGTCCGTCCGCAGTCGGCGATTGATCTCAATCACCGGTTGTGGGCAGTGCACGACGAATTCGTTGAAGAATACGCCGTCCATGTTGACCGCATACCCGGGCGCCGCGCTCAGACGCACCGCGGCGTAGTGCGCCTTGTGATAACACAATTCCGCCACTTTCCGCAGTCCAAGCTTTCCCAGTGTTGCCAGATAAATCGCCGCAGTCAGGGTGGCCAGTGCCTGGTTCGTGCAGATATTGCTGGAGGCTTTCTCCCGACGTATATGTTGCTCACGCGTACTGAGGGTCAGTACAAAACCGCGTTGCCCCGCAGCGTCTGTCGTCTCGCCAACAATACGTCCGGCAGACCGCCGCACCAGCGCCTTTTTTGTGGCGAACAAGCCAAGGTAGGGTCCGCCATACGATAGGTCGATGCCCAGTGGCTGCCCCTCCCCGGTCACGATATCCGCGCCATATTCACCCGGGGGGGTGAAGAGTCCCAGACTGATAGGATTGGCCGCGATGATGAAGAGACCGCCCCGCGCGTGAATCTGTTCGGCGAGAGCCTTCAAAGCCTCGGGCGCATACACGCGCCCGAGGAAATCCGGATTCGCCACCACCAGACACGCGGCGCCGTCAGCGATGAGCGTTGCCAGTGCGTCCAGATCGCCGGGGGGCGCATTCTCCCCCACGATTTCCGCGGGATGTCCCTGGAGATAGGTGCGCAACACCGCGCGATATTGAGGGGGAAGTGTAGGGCTCACCACCACCCGCGTGTTCTCCGCGCTGGCGATGTTCAGTGCCATAATGACCGCTTCCGCGGTGGAGGTTGCCCCGTCATAATGCGAGACGTTCGCCGTCTCCATCCCGGTGAGTCCAGCGAGCATGGACTGGTATTCAAAATGTGCCTGCAATGTCCCTTGACTGACTTCCGGTTGATACGGCGTATACGAGGTGGAAAATTCGCTGCGCTGCAACACGGCACGGACAACACTGGGGATGAAATGCCGGTATGCGCCTGCGCCGAGAAAAGATGAGTGAGAGTTCACCGGATCGTTACATCCGGCAAGTGCCTCCAACTCGCGTAAGATCTCCATCTCGGAGAGTGCGGGAGGAAGCGCGAAGTCGGGGTAACGGCCCTGTGCCGGGACATCGGCAAATAAGGCTTCCACGTTTGCGACGCCGATGGTCGCGAGCATCGCCGCACGATCAGCATCGGTGTTGGCAATATACGGCATAATTATTTCCTCCGGTAGGCCGGGGTGTAGAATGGCAGTGCAACCACCACCGCGCGTTTCGCTTTCCCGCGCACCTCCACCTCCACCCTGGCGCCGACAGTCGAGAACTCCGCAGGTACCAGCGCCAGCGCCAGAAAGCGGTCAAGTGTCGGGGATTTCATCCCGCTGGTCACCTTGCCGATGGGCCGACCTTCCGCGAGAACCGGATACCCCTCGCGCGGCATGGCCGGTTCCAGCATTTCCAACCCCACCAAGCGGCGCGGCGCACCCGTCGCTTTCAGGTGCATCACGGCGTCTTTTCCGATAAACGGTCCCTTGTTCATTTGCACGAAGCACCCTACCCCCGCGGTGATGGGGTCGATATCTGGACCAATTTCGTGCCCATACAGCGGCAAAGCGGCCTCAAAACGTAAGGAATCGCGCGCCGCCAACCCGGCGGGCAACACGCCTTCCGGTTCGCCGGCGGCAAGAATCGCCCGCCAGACCCGCACGGCGTCCTCCTCAGGGAAATAGAGTTCATAACCATATTCGCCGGCATAACCCGTTGTGCCGACCAGCGTCGGCGAACCCGCCACCAGTCCGCGTGCACAGGTATGGAAGGGTAGCGCAGTCAGGTCCAGATTCGTGAGTCTGTCCAGAATGTCACGCGCCTTCGGTCCTTGCAACGCCAACATATAGGTCGCGTCAGAAATATCATCGACCACGACACGGTAGCCCGCGGCATGGGTACGCAGCCAGTGCAGATCATGCGCACGATTGACGGCATTCACCACGACCATCCAGGCATCATCGAGATGATACAAAAACAGGTCATCAACCACGCCGCCATCAGGATAGAGCATCACACCGCAATGGGCGTGCCATACCGGTATGCGCAGAACGTCGATGGTCAACACGGCATTCAAAAATGCATCGGCATCGGGTCCGGAGACGGTGATTTGCCCGATATGGTCGATATCGAAAAGTCCTGCCCGTTCACGTACCGCCCGATGTTCTACCGTGGCGCCTGTCGCTTCGTAGTATAACGGCAACTCCCAGCCGGCAAACGACGTCATGCGTCCCCCCAGGGCGAGGTGTTCGCTATACAACGCGGTGCGTTGCGCGGCGTTTGTCATCGGAAATCCTCCCGTGAAATCGTTCCCGGTTCCGTATGGCCGTACTTAGAGCGTGTCCCAAAGTCCACGCATTCGCCTCGCGGTGTCTTTTTCCACCAGGTGTTGTCGGGAATTCCACGTTTATCTCCCTTCGATAAACGTGTGAAATTCTCTCCTCGCCTGACGAAAAAATTCACTCGCGATCCAAATACGTGGACTTTGGGACACGCTCTACTTATCATACACTATCCCGCCGTATAATTCACGAGCGGGAAGACACGCGAATCCACTGTTTGAAGTCGTCGAATGCACCACGCGCACTCTCTGCGAAAAGGAACGAAAATACACCAGGGAGAATTTAGTTATCTGGTATTGTGCGGTGGAGCATAATCCGGTCTCGATTTCGAAAAGGAATTAGGCGACATGCAGCATTTTATAATTGACGGCATTCGTGGGTATCGTTCACGCTTTGATCATATCCAATTAATCCAGGAAGTGCTGGAAGAACTGCCCGCACACCTGGGCGTGGAACCGGCCATGCCCGCCTTTCTGCTGCCCTATTATAACGGCGTCGTACCGGAGGATTGCGGGGTCAGCGCGTTTGTCCTGCTCCGCGGTGGCCATTTTACGTTACACACCTTTTCCTTCCGAGAAGCGTACTTTGCGGACTTTGTCGCTCCGGCGGCGTTCGATACCAGCACCTTGCGCCAACACCTCGATGCCGCGTTCCCCTGTGCCAGCATCTCCACGCATACCGTGTCCCGTACTCCGGGTGCGTTGCGCACGGTGACGCCCAGCGTGACGGAGGATTTCGGCCCGCACGTCTTTCTGGATATTGCGGAGTACCAGGGACCGACAACTATGGACGACCTGTTCTCACTGTTCGATTCATTGCCGTGGGAAATCGACATGACCCCCATCATGCGTCCCTATACGCTCAAAGGGACGACAACAGCGGGGCAGCGATTTGTGAGCGTGGTCACCATGATCGCGGAAAGCCATATCATCCTGCACGTCTTCCCCGATCAACGTACCGCTTATCTCGATCTGTTCTCCTGTCGTTTCTTCGACACCGACAAGGTGTTGACCCAGATAAAAGCCGAATTACCGGGACAGGTGGTCAACGAAGCGTTGATCGGTCGGGGCAGCAAATACCACCTGCTGCGTACAGAGCGTGAAGACGAAGTTGCCAAGTCGAAAGGCTGGCTTGATGCCGTCACGACGCGAGAGCAATAGTAAGAGTTCAGGCCACTCCGTGCACGAAAACGTCGCTACTCTGTGGGAATCCTGGCCGGTGAAGGCCGGGTGAGATCGATTATGCGCCGCAATAGCTGGGCAATCATCTCCTAAGTCCGTTTTCTCCCAACTGCCGAATTTGACACCCACCTCCAGGCCGCCTATACTTTTGGTGATGGGATTCGCTCGCAACCGGGCGAATCCCGTTGTGTACCATTTCGCAAAGGAAGGTTCCCCATGTCCCGAGAGATGAGCGAGAAATACCTGCCCCAGGAGATTGAGCCGAAATGGCAGCAGCACTGGGCTGACGCGGGTCTGTATACCGCGCACGCGCTTGCCGACGCCCCCAAGTTCTATTTTCTTGAAATGTTCGCGTATCCCTCGGGCGACCTCCATTGGGGCCACCTGCGCAACTACACCATCGGTGATGTCGTGGCGCGTTTCCGCACGCACCAGGGGTTTAACGTGCTCCATCCCACCGGTTTCGATGCCTTCGGATTGCCCGCGGAAAATGCCGCGATCAAGCGCGGGGTGCATCCGCGCGACTGGACGTACCGCAATATCCAGAACATGCAGCAGCAGTTCCGCCGTATGGGGTATGGGTATGACTGGTCGCGTGAAGTGATCACCTGCGACCCGGCGTATTATCGCTGGAACCAGTGGTTCTTTATCCAACTGTATAACGCCGGGCTAGCCTACAAGCGTAAATCCGCGGTGAACTGGTGTCCGGAATGCCAGACGGCACTGGCCAATGAACAGGTGACCGCCGGCGCCTGCGAACGCTGCGGCACCGGCGTCGTAAAGCGCCTGATGGAGCAATGGTACTTCCGCATTACCCAGTATGCCGAACGCCTGCTGGCGGGCCATGCGGACATCGACTGGCCGGAAGACGTGGTGCTGATGCAGAAGAACTGGATCGGCAAAAGTCAGGGAGTTGAATTCGCCTGGCCCCTGGAAGGTCGCGCCGACCAGTTGCGCGTCTTCACCACACGGCCGGATACCGTATTCGGCGTCACCTTCATGGTCCTGGCTCCTGAGCACCCGCTGGTGGCATCCATCACGACAGCGGAACAGCGTGACGTCGTGGACGCCCTGCGCGCGGAAGTCGCCGGGATGAGCGAGATTGACCGCGCCTCCACTGAGTTGGAAAAGAAAGGCGCCTTCACCGGCGCTTACGCCCACAACCCGCTAAGTCACGAACGCGTGCCCATTTGGATCGCGAACTATGTCATGATGGAATATGGCACCGGCGCCATTATGGCGGTCCCCGGTCATGACCAGCGTGATTTTGATTTCGCGCGGAAATATGGCATAGACATTCGCGTCGTGATCGCGCCATCCGGCGCCATTCCGGATCCGGCGGAGATGACGGAAGCGTTCGTCGCCGAAGGCGCGATGGTCAATTCCGGCTCCTTCACCGGTCTACCCAGCGATGAGGGCTGGGTGAAAATTGCCGAAACGATGGAGGCGCAGGGGATCGGTCAGCGCACGACGAATTATCGCCTGCGTGACTGGTGTATCAGCCGTCAGCGCTATTGGGGCACACCCATTCCGATGCTTTATTGCGCGCAGTGCGGTGTGGTGCCTGTGCCCGACGACCAGTTGCCCGTGCTGCTGCCGGACGATGTGCAATTCACCGGCGCCGGCGAATCGCCGCTGACCACCAGCGCCACGTTCATCAATGCCACCTGTCCGCGCTGCGGCGGTCCGGCACGACGCGATGCGGATACCATGGATACCTTCATGGATTCCTCGTGGTATTTCCTGCGCTATTGTTCACCGCACGCGACGGATCACCCCTTCACGCCCGAGGACGTCCGCTACTGGATGCCTGTTGATCTGTATGTGGGCGGGCGCGAACATGCGACGATGCACCTGATCTATGCACGCTTCTTCACTATGGCGCTGCACGATATGGGCCTAATCGATTTCACCGAGCCGTTCCTCCGCCTGTTCAACCAGGGGATCGTCACTGCCGGCGGCAAGAAGATGTCCAAGCGTTCCGGTGCGGTTCCGCCCAATGACGTAGTGCAGGACTATGGCGCTGATGCCGCGCGGTTGTTCATCCTCTTCATGGCTCCGGCGGGTGAGCGCGCGGAATGGGGCGTAGACCCGGAAACCGGCAAACCCTACACCGTGCCGCCGGGCATTGACGGCATCGCGCGTTTTCTGGCGCGCATCTGGCGCAATGTGGCGACGTATCGCCACGCGTTCCGCCCTGACTGGCGCGAGATCATTGCCGTTATGGAACCGGGTGAACTCAGCCGGGCACTGCGCCGCAAGACCCACCAGACTATCCAGCGCGTCACCAATGATATCGAGCGTTTCCAGTTCAACACCGCCATTTCGGCGATGATGGAATTGCTCAATGAAATGTCGGCCTTCACGCCGGATGCCGATGCTTCCTTTGACGCGGTGAACGTTCCCTGGAGTGAAGCGATCGAGATGCTGTTGCGCGTCCTGTGTCCCTTTGCGCCGCACATTACCAGCGAGCTCTGGGAACTGTTAGGTCAGGAGAGCACACTCCCTACCGACCCCTGGCCGACCTTCGACCCGGCAGTGGCCGCCAAAGACTGCCTGGAAATCCCGGTGCAGGTCAACGGCAAATTGCGCGACAAACTGGTAGTGCCGCTGGACACTGACACCGCGACGATCGAAGCGCTGGCGCTAGATTCCGAAGCCGTCCGTCGCCACATCGGCGACGCCGTGGTGCGCAAGGTGATCGTGGTGCCGGGTAAACTGGTAAATATTGTGGCGAAATAGAACATCACTGGGGAAGAACCGCTCCCGCGGCCACGCCCGTCGGTAAACCGACGAGTGTGGCCGCGGGTCTTCCTTTCACCTTCCACCTGCGCGCTGGGGTGATCGTTTAAAGTCCGTGCGGTTGATCTCACGATCGTGATTCGGGTTATACTCACTCTGGTCGGTATAGACCACCTGCCCCGCGGCATTCTCCCAACGGTATTTCCATTGATTCGATCCGACCTCCACCTCTTTAGTGAAGGGATTGACATACTCCTCCTGATCGCTCAGCGTCAGGAATAAATCCTGGTGAATCTCCGCATTGGTGGCTTGTCGATGCGCGACGATTTCTTGATCCAGGTGTTGAATCTCCTGCTGGGTCTTCAGCACGATGCCCGCGCGTTTCAACGACCCGCGCACCTCCCCGGATAACCACTGCAGGTTCGGTTTGAACGACGTTTGCGCCACGCTCACCACCGGTTGCCAGGTATTGAGTTCACCCGCGGGGGTGCGAAAGACCATCGTTTCACGATTCCGCCACAGCCCATACCCGCTTTGCCCCCAGTCTTCAATCACCGTCACCAAACGCTCGGTGTACGCGGCGCCGTTTTCTTGATACGCAACGGTGACCGCCCCTGCTGAATAGATAAAGGCAACGGGAATTTTGACCACCCGGGCAAAATTGGTATATTTGTCCGCTAATTTGGGCAATGCTGTTTCGCTGACCAGGTTCACGTTCTGCGCGTTCGGATGGATGCGGGGGAAAATCACGCGCGTCAGAAAGAGCGTCGGCGACATTTTAGGCATAGCAATCACATTGTTATAATGGCTGCCCGGCGGAAACATCGGCGCCGCCGTAGCATTTTCCACCTGCGCATAATAAATTTCCGGCAACCAGCGGACCATCACCGTGCCGGCAGCATCGCGTTTGATGGTGAAGTCCGCTTTGGCATCGACGGCATTCTGCGCGCCCAGCATATCGGGGGGATAGCGCATGATGCCGCCTTCTGTGATCCAGCCTTTGGGTACGAGCAACGTAAAGGCTTTTTCGTTCTTTTCGGTTACCCGTTGGAAGACCATCGTCTTCGCGTGTTGGCCCGGATACGCGGAGAGCGGTTTCGCGGTTTCCCCGGTTCGTAGTTTCCCTGCTGGCGTCCCGAGAGTTGTTGGTTGCCGGGTCAAGCGAAAAAACGCGCTGATATTATCGGTGATCTCCAGTGTGTTGCCGCCATCGACGAAACGATATTGCATCACGACCTTCTCCGCACCCCGCGGAGAAAAGGTGATGAGATTACCCGTGACGGCGTATGCGCCCGATATCGTTTCCTCCTGGCCCCCGGCTTTTACGACCCGCGCATAACTGCCATCCGCCCGACAGACAAGCGACAACTCGATTTGCGCGTTTTTCGTGAGCCAGACCCCGATGATACTCGGTGTCGTCCCGGACTGCGCCTGCGGCGCCTGTGATGCCCAGAAGAACATGAGAAGCAGCAGGACCATTATATGATAGGGGTAGCTATTCCACCGTCGAGGAAATTGTTGTGAATGCATGCGCTGAACTCCCTTCACGGAAAGAGTTACCCAGTGCATTGGTGCAGATTCCCAGGTGTTGACTACTTTTTAATATGCAGCAGCATCCAGTCGCTAATGATTTTCAACGCGTCTGGTGAAAAAGTAGTTTCGATTTTCCCATATTCGTTGACCGCGCCCGTTTTGCAGGGTTGGAAGAGATGGTTTAGCCCGGGAAGGCTTTTCACCGTCGCGTCGCGATTGCCGCCGGCAGTAAGCGCGGCCTGAATCGCAGGAAGATTTTCCTTCGCGGACACCTGCTTGTCAAGGTCGCCATTCAGCGCCAGTACAGGACAGACGACACGGGTCAGCGCGGGCGCCGGGTCATAATTCAGAAAGAAACGCATCCACGGCGAGGTGAGTGCGGTGACCTGTGTTTTGATGAAGGCGGCGTTATCACCCAGCGATTTCCGATCCTCATCCGGCAACTTGGCAATCGCCGCGGTCAGGTAGTCCGTCAACTGCTGTGGAAGATCCGGCGCGGTGGGGTCTTTCTTCACACGGGCAATTAGCTCCCGGGCGATCGCGACAGTAATAAAGATATTCGCTTCATCGACACCGCTGGCGCGCAGCATATCCGCATTCTGTGTGAGCAATAAGCGATCGCCGGGGATGCCCGGACCGGCAAGGAGGACGATAAACGCAATCTCGGGTGCGCGCGTGGCGGCAAGCGGGGCAATCATGCCCCCTTCGCTGTGGCCGATGAGTCCAATCTTTGTCAGATCGATGTCCGCGCGCGTCTGTAAATAGTTGACGGCCGCCAGCGTATCGCCTACTAAATCGTCGGTGGTGGCCTTCTCCAGACTGCCGGTTGACTTGCCCATCCCGCGATCGTCGACGCGGAGCACGGCAATCCCGCGTCGAGTGAGGTAGTCTGCGATGATGAGGAAGGGTTTGTGGTTGAACACCGTCTCATCGCGATCCTGAGGGCCGGACCCGGTGATGAGCACCACCGCGGGAAATTTTCCCTCCGTCTTCGGCTCCGTCAGTGTGCCCGCCAGCGTCACCCCGGCAGCAACGTTGGGGAAGGTCACCTCGATCTCCTGATAGGGGTAAGGTCGCTTCGGTTCCTGTGGCCGTTTCGAGGTGTCAAGCTTTTCGGTGCGCGCCAGAGTTAACGGCAGTGTTCCCCCACCCTGCGTCCAGTTCCCGGTAATTTTCGTCTCATCAGCGGCAATGGTGCCGGTAAACTGCCCATGAATTTTATCAATCACCAGCGTGAGTGTTCCATCCACCAGGGTGACAGTGTCAACAGGTATGCCCGCGGCTCCCTGATCCGGACTATCCAACGTCGCCGCATAGGCATCATCACCGGCTTTTGAAATATGAAATACGACATGCAACGTACCGCCGGGCACGGTAAGCGTACCTACCCAGTAGCCGGTTATCCCCGGCGTCGCCGCAGCCAACCCGAGACCGGGCAGCAGCGTACAGACGAGAGAAAGCCAGAGATAGAGACGCATATCGATCACTCCATGTTCTTCGCCGGCGGCAACGCGATTCGCTCTTTCAGGGTGGGGTTGGGACGATAAAGCAGAAAGGTGAACCCAACACGACCGACGATATCGCTGTGGGTGGCCGCGGCCAGGGTTACAGCTGTGGCGTCCGCATCTTCCGGCGCCCCTTTTAACACGCGCACTTTGATGAGTTCCCGGCGACGAAAGACGTCGTCCGTAGTAACGACTGCCGCCTCAGAGACTCCTTCTTTCCCGATATGCACGACGGGTTCCAATAACTGCCCGATACTGCGCAAGACACTTTTCTGTTTTCCGGTGAGTGGCATGGTTCATCTTCCTCTGGTTACATCACATTTACTACATACCCGATTCTTGATCGAGTATCTCGAACATTATACAAGAAAGACGCCGGTATCGGAGAGTGGCCCGCGGGTCATTTACACGGATGTGAGAAGTATCGGCGTTACAATCCCGCTTTATTCGCGACGCGAATAAAGCTTCGGCTAGCTGTAGCATTATTCATGCGCTCATTAATACGAAGGGAATACACGGTTTTCGCTTCGTGGAGCGAAAAAATGTATTCCCTTCATCCTCTGCCTCTCTCGCATCTTTGCACTTGTCGCTGGTGCTTTTATTCTATATGCCGTTTATCCAGCACGCGTTTCGCCTTACCTTGACTACGTTCCAGGGTCTGGGGTTCGACGAGTTTCACTCGTACGGAAATACCCAGCGTTGAATGGATTCGTTTTGACAGAAGCGCTTGCAGATCCGTCATTTTTCCCATGCGGCTCATGCTTTCCGCAAAAAGCTTCTCTGACATCTCCACCCAGACTTCCAGGGTGTCAAGCGACTCTTCGCGGGTGACTACCAGAAGATAATGCGGTGAAGTGCCTTCCGTCTGCATCAACAAATGCTCGATCTGCGTGGGGAAGACGTTAACCCCGCGGATGATGAGCATGTCGTCAGTGCGGCCCTTCACCCGGGTCATGCGCGCAGTGGTGCGTCCACACCGGCACGGCGCCGTCACGACTGCGGTGAGATCACGTGTACGATAGCGGATGATCGGCAGCGCCTCTTTCCACAGCGGCGTGACGATGAGCTCGCCGATTTCTCCTTCCGGCGCCGGTTCACCGGTCGCCGGGTCTAACACTTCCCAAATGAACAGGTCTTCGGAAATATGCATACCCTCCTTGGCGACTTCGCACTCCCCAGAAAAACCGGGACCACCTAATTCGCTCATGCCGTAATTGTCTGTCGCGGAAAGTCCCAGAGCGCATTGAATGCGCTGGCGCATTCCTTCCGTCCAGGGTTCCGCACCAAACAATCCCCACTTCAGCCGGATATCCTGTCCGACCACCATCCCACGGTCCTGAGCTTGTTCCGCGAGATACGCGGCATAGGATGGCGTAGAGATCAGCGTTGTGGAGCCAAAATCAGTCATAAACATGAGTTGGCGATCCGTGTTGCCAGAAGAAATGGGCACCACGGTCGCACCCACACGCTCCAACCCATAGTGTAAACCAAAACCTCCAGTGAACATGCCATATCCGAAGGAAATCTGCGCGATGTCCTCCTCAGTGACACCCGCGGCCGTCACCATCCGCGCGAGTAGTTCCGTCCAGGTATCGAGATCATGACGCGTGTAGCCGACCACCGTCGGTTTGCCGGTAGTGCCGCTGGAGGAGTGGATGCGGTTGAGCTCCTGCGGGGGGACGGCAAACAACCCGAACGGATAATGATCGTGAAAGTCCTCTTTCGCGGTGAAAGGCAGGAGTCGAATATCCTCTATCGTGCGAATATCAGACGGTTTCACCCCCACCGCATCCATTTTCGCACGGTAGGGTGCGACTCGCGCGTAGGTATATGCTACCGTCTCTTGTAACCCGGCAAGTTGCTGTCGCGCCAGTGAGACACGATCCGCACATTCCCATTGCGGATCCCAAATGTGTTGAACAACACGCGTCGTCACACCGCCACCTCATCTTTGGCCACCGTGGCAACCGGCTGATCGATAAAGGCAGCATCGACCATTGCCTGTGGCGGCGGCGGGGTGAGTAAGCTGACGATGGGTGTCACGATGACCGGCACCGCCATGGCAATAGCGCCGGCGACTGGAATATTAGCGCTTCCCCACAACACGAATAGGGCGATCGACGTACCCACTCCGCCGATCATTCCGGCAAACGCGCCGGCTGTCGTTGTGCGTTTCCAGAACAAACCATACAAGTATGGTCCCAGGAATGCGCCGGCTAACGACGACCAGGCGATAGCCATCAGATTCACGATCTGGTCGAAAGGCCGCACGGCGATCACCAGTGAAATAGCGACGAACACTGCACAGAAGATACGCATCAACCACATAGTCTGCTTCTTGTTAGCGTCACGATTGACGAATGCCCCATAAATATCCACTGCAATGGCTGAACTGGATACCAGCACCAGTGATGAAAGACTGGACATCGATGCCGAGAACACGAGCAAGAGAATCACCAATACTAACCATGAAGGGACGAAATTGGTGATAAAATGCGGCATCAGGTAATCCAAGTTGGGTTTATGGGTGATGTGATCCAGCGGTAACGCCGCCAAATCAACCTTCGGATTTAAGAAGAACAGGTGGGTTAAGGCGCCGCTAAAATAGGCGCCGAAGGACATAAAGAGCGCGAAAATTCCGGCGATGGTCATCGCGCGGGTCACATCCGCCTTGCTGCGAATTGAATAGAACTTCTGCACCATTTGCGGCAAGGCCCATGGGCCGAAACTGGTAATGATGACCAGGGAGAACAGGATGATCCACCCGGCGAAGTGCGGTCCAGCGACGTGGGGCGGCGGCAACGCGCCGGGCGGTGGCGGGGGCGGGTACAGGCCCGGCATAAATTTGTGGTCGAGGAGTTGCAGCCACGCGGCCACAAAACCGCCTTTCATATTTGCCAGAAGGAAGGCCATGAGCAGCACACACGCGAACTCCACGATACCGCGCAAGAAATCACTGATCGCCACCGCAAAGTATCCGCCCATGACCAGGTAGACACCCGTGAGCGCGGCCAGCATAATCAATGCTTCATTATGTTGCAGACCGATGCTTTTCTCAAAGAGATAACTCAACCCCATATATACGGAAGCGGAATACGGCACTAGAAAGATAAATACGATCAATGCGCCGATCACTTGCATCGGCTTGCTCCAATACCGGGCCCGTAAGAATTCCGGCATCGTAAGGGCATTCAGACGCGCGGTCATCTCACGCGTACGTCCGGCAAGGAGCGCCCAGGAGAGAATGGTGCCAACAATCGTGTTGCCGACGACAATCCACATCGTGTGAATGCCGAACCCCCACCCCAATTTGCCGGCATACCCGATGAAGAGCACGGCAGAGAAATAGGTGGTGCCGAAGGCGAAGGCACTCATCCATGGACCCAGGGTGCGCCCTCCCAGTAGAAAATCGCCAACATCTTTCGTGCGGCGCATACTCCAATAGCCGATGCCCAGCATGATCAGGACATAGGCGATGACGACGAGAAGATAAGTGATGTTCATGAGTGATTAAATCTCCATCAGTTGTTCAGCGTTGACCAGAGGAATCTGTTCATCGACGAGGATTGCTTCGCCGGCGGAAATATCTTCGACTCCGAAGGCGATTAACGAGTGGACGATGGCATAGGCGTATTCAACGTTGACGCCGCGTTGTGCAAATCCGAGTAGCGCGCGCGCTAATCCGCCGGGAACATCCGGTACGCGCGCCAGAATCACCGGACCTTCATGCACGGTGAATTTCGCTTCGCGCAAGGCCGTTACCGCGGTAGCCTCATCATTCACAATCAAACGCAGAATGCCAAAGTCCGCGGTATCCGCAACGCTAAATCCGCGGATATTCACCCCACATGTCCCAAGGATTCGCGTCACTTCCGCCAGTCGACCAGCAGTGTTATCGAGAAACACAGACAATTGGGTCACAGCCATGGCAGACCTCCTTTGCATTAATTTGACAACGTGTCATCGTGCGGTTCCAGGTAGTTCGCTCCATAATCCATTGCACATTTATCAGCAAATCATGAAGAATACGGCAAAATGCATTCGCCCAGCGATAAAATCGTGATCTTCTGCTGTACCAGAACAAACCATTTTTTCCTTACTTAATACTCATTCACTTTATTTCACTTCTCGGTCTTCAAATTCGTTCTTCATACGTATCTTTGACGGCCATTTCTTCTTATATGAAATTGATAATAATGTCGTGCCCTATTTATACACCTATTCCAACAAAAAACGCAAGGTGTGTTTCCGAAAGAAATTCATGCTCGCGCTTTTCGTGATGCGCGGGCAAACGAAGCACTCGATACATTACGGGGTTACGCGTACTTTTCTTCACACGCCGCGTCCCAGGCAGCCAAACGTGGGTCAGCATCAGCAATGGCGACATCGTCTGGCGACGTGATATGCAGTCGTTCCCCGATCAGCTCAAACGCCTCAATGTGCGCACCATCTTTCAGCATAACCTCCATCGTCTGCGTCACATAGTATTCACCGTCGGTCGGTGGCGGCACCGCAGCAAGATAAGACCAAATTTCCGCGGTGAATAACATCAAACCGGCGATATTCCAATGTGTTCCTGCTGTACCAGGTTGGGGTTTCTCTGTCATGTGGAGCACGCGTGTCCCATCGCGATAAACTGCACCACCGGCATATGGATCATCAACCCAGTTGACACCCAGCACGCATGCTGGCGGAGAAGACGGCATAGTATATCGTGCACAGAGCGCGGGATAATTCACCGGATCCAGCACCAGATCACCCCATTGAAGCACAAACGGTTCGTCATCCCATAAATCCATCGTTAAGCGCATTGCCGCAGCAGTGCCGGCCAACGTCTGTTGCGCACGGTAGCGCAGGCGCATTCCTAGTCGGGCGCCGTCACCAAAGTAATTCTCAATGACATCACCGCGATAACCATGCACGATGACTGCATCATCGATTCCCGCTGCGCGCAACCCGCGCAGAATGTGTTCGAGCATTGGTCGCTTTCCTACGACCACCATCGGTTTCGGTTGCTCCGCGGTCAGTGGCATCAAACGGGCGCCCCGTCCAGCTGCCAAAATCAACGCGCGACGTGGTTGCACGCGCATAAATACCTCCTACAAAAGATCAACATTGAAACGACCACTGCGCATACCGTTCGCGCTCGTAAAAAACCGGTTTTGAACGTTGCGCGTGAAGATGCAGCACAAGAACGCAGTGGTAGATGATATAACCAATGCATTATTCATGCGTTCATGAATAATGTGAGATAACGATCCATTAAGCTGCATGGTGTCACCCATCACGAATATCGCGCGCCTTCCCCGATTCTCTGCCTTCTTCAGTCATACGTTGGCGTGCCAATACTACCCATCCACCAGCCAAACAAAGCCGCAAGCAGGAGAGGGTTGCCGGCAAAAGCCAGCGTGGTCCACGGTATGACGTGGCCAGTGGTATACAGCGCATACGCCAAACCGGCATGCACGGGGATACAGCAGGCGAGCAGGACGAATACAGATTTCGGCCATTCCTCATTCGCTAGCGCGGTAATCAACATCGCGACGAGGGCTAACCAGATATTGACTGCGCCGGTCACGGCAAAAATAAGCCCATACGGATAACTGCGCATGCGCCCACGATCACCAGCGGCGATGGACGACCAGAGCATATTGCGTTCGAACGGCTCGATGAATCGTCCATATCCCAGACCGAGTAACACGAAGAACGTGCCCAGCGCCTGTATGCCCACAACTCTCCACGGAATATCCAGCGCTAATAGATCACGCGGCAGGAAAAAGCTCCAGCCAATCATGGTGATTGCCAGCAACTCCAGTACCGCAGTGAACCGCCAGCGGTGATGTCGTTCTTCGCGCAACAATTCTTCGTCCGGGGACGGCTCGATACGCAACTCGCGCTTCCCGGCGAGTGCATCCTGTGCCTGCTGCAAGCGTTCTGCCAGTTCCGTGCGCTCTGGCGCGGTCTGCACCGCGTGAGTGTAGGCCGTGATGCCGTCTTCAAGGTGATTGACGGTGAAGTAGACTTCCCCCATCAACGCCCACCCTTCGGCTAGATCAGGTTGTATCTCCAGCAACCCGCGGAGCAAATGGAGCGCTTCCACCGACTCCCGACGCCATAAGGCAATCTGCGCCATCAAGAAACGACGCTCCGGCAACGACATCATATCAAGTGGTGCTGGCCCAGGAAAAGCTGGTGCCGGTATTTCTCCCTGAGCTGGTTGCTGATGGAGGTAGTGATCGTAGTCAGCACGCAGTGATCCGCGCAAAGTGAGGTAGGCATTGAGTTGCTGACTAAAGCGCGGATCGGTAAACAACCCTTCCACCGTCACCGCCGGCCGATAACGCGCGATATAGCGGCGAAAGGCGATTTCCACCTCTTTCGTCGTGGCTTTAGGGGATAAATCAAAGGACTCGTAGTAGGTGGCCATGAGTGACGCCTCGCATAGCCCAGATTCTACATTACCTCGAGTGGTTCAACACATACGCTGCCATCCGCGGCTTCCAGCAACCGCTCCAGGGTACCTTCCGCGTCCGTCAGGATGGTCCGGCAAAGGCGTGTGAGCGTCGCCGCTTCAGCACACAGGGTCAGGGCTTCCGCCAACGGCACGTCATTCCGGTCAAGCAATACCGCAATTTCTTCCAGACGTGCCAGGGCAACTTCAAAACTGACTATTTCGGCAGGGGTGTTCTCCGACATACACAACCACTCCATATCGTTCTATGTTATAATGTGACTCGTTCATCATTTCGCTCTTATTCAGGATTATTCCTGCCAGGATCAGGGTGCCCGGTATCCATGCTCTCAATCGCCGTATTCACAGAATGCTATCACCCCATGCGCAACGGTGTTGTCGTATCGGTCGCCTCGTTCGCCCGTGTGTTGGCTGCGCTGGGACACAACGTGACCATTTTCACAGCACAGCACCCGGATATGGACGGTCCGGAAGAAGGCGTCTTCCGCTTTCCATCGTTCACCTTTCCCCTGCAAGTCGTCTATCCGTTAGCGTTGCCGGTGGCAACCGGAAAAGCACGGAAGCTGCTAAAATTCGAACACTTCGATATCATCCATTCGCACTCACCGATGCTGATGGGCCACGTAGCTGTGTCGTATCATCGCCGTCGCAATATTCCCCTCATCTTCACCTATCACACGCTGATGGAAGAGTACACGCACTACGTTCCCCTGCCGCAAGCCTGGGTAAAAAAGCGCGCAATCAACCTTAGCCGAGAATACTCCAACACCTCGGATCACGTCATCACCCCTACGATTCATGTCGCAACCCGCCTGCGCCAATATCGAGTCTATAAACCAATTTCCGTCATCCCGACCGGCATTGACCTGGACTTGATGGACTTGCTTCCTGACCGCGATTTACGCTCCGAGTTGGGCATCCCGGCTCATGCTCCGCTTCTTGCCTATGCCGGGCGCATTGCCCTTGAAAAGAATATCCCGCGTTTGATCAGCGCCTTTCGTCTGGTCCTGCAGCAAGAACCGGACACCCACTTGCTACTCATCGGTGGGGGACCGGAAGAGCCGATGATTCAACAACTTTGCGAGGATTATGGAATCGCCGACCATGTCCGTATGACGGGTTTCGTATCACGCGAACTTGTGGCACAGGGGTTGCGCCAGGCCGATGTCTTCATTTTCGCTTCGGAGACTGAGACGCAAGGACTGGTACTCGGTGAAGCAATGGCCTGTCACGTCCCCGTCGTTGCCGTCAATGCGGAAGTCACGCAGGAGTTGGTTACGAACGGTCGAGAAGGCTTCCTTGTCCCCGATGCGGATGGCCCCTTCGCCGACGCCATCCTTATCCTGCTGCGTGACCCGCGGCTACGCGCAGAGATGGGGCAACGCGCCCGTCAACGCGCGGAAAGCATTTCAGCCTTCCGGTGTACCGAACGTTTAGTGGAAATCTACCAACGCACGATCGAGGATTTACGTTGGACGATGACGAGGTAACCGCACGTTGTCATTACCATTGACAGGTGCACCTCACCTCGCCTATAATGTCATCCGCATAGTGAATCGGTTGCCCACTGATTCAGGGTAAACCGTCATCTAAAGGAGTTGATGGGAATATGGTCAGCGTTGATGTTCGCGAGGGTGAATCTCTCGATAGTGCGATCCGCCGTCTGAAACGGCAGGTACAACAAGCCGGTGTCCTCGAAGAGGCCCGCCGACACGAGCGCTACGAGAAACCCAGCGAGCGCCGCCGTCGTTTGGCCGCCGCGTCCGCTCGGCGCAAACGCACTACGACTGTCGGTGAGTAGTTGTTTATTTGCGGGGTGTCCCTCGGGGCGCCCCGCATCTTCCCCGTCGATCGTAATTCCTGCCTCACTGCCGTCTTTGACACATCGGTCTACCTGTGATCGATTCGGGGTATCCTCTATGGAGATCATAGAGTTTACGCGGATAGGAGTCCTACGTTTTGACCGAAGTGGATCTCCCCACGACACGCCATCATTCCGAGTCGGCGCCCCCTGCCTCGACCGTTGTCCCCTTTGCCAGTTATGACGAAGCGATTGCGGTACTCGGTCCACGCGATATTCATCTCCGTTTGATCGAACGTGAATTTGCAGCGACGCTGGTGTTACGCGGCACCACGCTGGAAATCATTAGCACGCCGGACGCCAGCAGCAAAATTCAACAACTGCTTGAAGAATTCCGCAATCTGGTACGCCGCGGCCATGCGCTCACTCTGGCCGAGGTGCAGTACGCCGCGAACGCGATGCTAACCCGTAAAATCGAACCGGCACATGCTGTCTTTTCCGATATTATTTGTACCACGCACCGTGGCAAACAGATCAAAGCAAAATCCTCCCACCAGCGGAAGTATATCGAGGCGATGCGCGCCCAGGATCTCGTCTTTGCCATTGGCCCAGCCGGCACTGGCAAAACCTATCTCGCGGTCGCGATGGCGGTCGCCGCATTACATGCAAAACTCGTGCAACGCATTATTCTGACCCGTCCTGCCGTTGAAGCGGGCGAACGCCTGGGATTTCTCCCCGGTGATTTGCAGGAAAAAATCAATCCATATCTGCGTCCGCTTTATGATGCACTCTATGATATGCTGGAAATCGAAAAAGTCGATCGCTTGTTGGAGAAAAAAATCATTGAAGTCGCCCCCCTCGCGTTCATGCGCGGACGCACGTTAAATGATGCCTTCATCATCATGGACGAAGCGCAGAACACTTCGCCGGAACAGATGAAAATGTTTTTGACGCGTATGGGCTTCGGGTCACGCGCCGTGGTAACCGGCGATATCACCCAGATTGACTTGCCCACCGATCAACGATCCGGTTTAATTGAAGTTCGCGGGATCCTTCAAAATGTTGAAGGGATCAGTTTTATCACATTCGATGACAGCGATGTCGTCCGCCATCCCCTCGTACAGCGCATTGTTCAGGCCTATGAAGCACTCCCGCTTCCGACGCGAGGTGCATCGATATGAAACGGATCGGCGGACAGCTTCCTCACTGGCCTCCGCGCCTTCCGGGTTTCTGGCATGGACTGACCTGGACTGTCCTCAGCAAACTATTGCTGCTCTTTGGCGCTACCGGCGTCATGACTCTGCTCATCGTCCAGCATTTGGATATCTACCAAATCGGGACGCACCTTGAGCAAATTCGTGCCGGTCAGCCCTCCCCACGCGACATCACAGCCAATACGACACTGCGGATTGTCGATACCGAAGAGACGCAACGGCAGCGTGATGTCGCGGCCAGTCGCGTGCCGGTGGTCTTCACCGAAGATGCCCGTGCCCAGGCCAATGCACAAGCGGATCTGGATCTCATCTTCGCGCACTTACTCAAATCTACACTAGCAACAACTGACCTTGACGCCGTTGATCTACTCAAAGTACCACGCACTACGGCAATGAGTGTGCATGCCTTGACCCCGGAAACTCGGCAGCGCCTGCATCTCGCCTGTCGACTGGTGGTCGCGGATGTGCTGCGCACACGCATCGAGCAAGGCGTTTCCGAAGGAAAAGCCGGTGAACAAGCGACGACCTTGTTGGCCGCGCGTATTCCTGACGCGACGCAAGCCGCGCTGGCGCAAATTGTCGTGCGTGCCGTTCTACGTCCCAACTGGTTAAAAGATGACGCGCGCACACTTCAACGACAGGAAGAAGCGCGACTGCTGGTCGCGGAAGTCACGCGCACGTACAAGCGCGGCGACATCATTATCCATACAGGCGAGACGATTTCTCCGGAGGTGTTGATGGCCTTAAAAGAGAATGGCCTCCTCGCCGTTGCACCGCTGGAGCGCCTCTTGCCCGTATGCGGATTAGTACTTCTCGCGTTCATCGCCCTGGGTATCTACCTTCGGGGCTTCGCCCCTCTGGTCTATGCCAATAATACCAAATTGCTCTTGCTGGCTATCCTGATCGTGACCCCCGTTTGGGCGTATATGACTTTCAGCCCGGTCAATGAATATCTCGTCGGCATGCTCACCGTTCCAGCAGCCGCTATGGCCATCGCTGGACTATTGAGCGTTCCTATCGCCATTGTCGCGGCGGTCCTTACAGCGATTGCCGCGGGACTCACCTCTGATCACCAGTATGCTGTCGTGGTGCTCACGCTGGGAAGCTCGATGGCGGGATTGGTCGCTATTGCTACTATATGGCCCGCACGACGCGCTCCACAAGGGGTGGCCACCCTATTGGGCATCAATCTCATGCTGATGCTGAGCATCGAAGGCCTGCAACCCGGCAATGGGTTTTCCACCCTCTGGCATGACTTGATGACTACCTTCCTCTGGGCCTGCGCCGGTGGTCTGGGGGCGTTCTGTTTCGCCGTCGGTGCAATTTACTTCCTGGCGCGTCCGTTTGGCAGCATCACCCATTTCCGGCTGATGGAGTTGTCGAACCCCAATGAGGCGCTGCTGCGACGATTACTGACCGAAGCGCCGGGTACGTATCATTCCTGCGTCATGGTTGCCAATATGGCGGAAGCCGCGTCGGATGCCATCGGCGCCAATGCGCTGCTCACACGTGTGGCGGCTTTGTATCACGATATCGGCAAGTTAAAACGTCCAGCCTTCTTTGTTGAGAACCAGGCGCCGCTGGGTATCGAAGAGAACGTCCACCAGCGGTTGGCGCCCAAGCTCTCCTTCCTGATCCTTGCCGGTCATGTGCGCGACGGTGTCGAGTTAGGTCGTCGATCCCGATTACCGGACGAAGTCGTGCGGATAATCAGCGAGCATCATGGCACCACGCTCGCAGCTTATTTCTACCACCGTGCCCGCAACGAAAATCCGCGCGGCGATGTCGTAGACCATGAATTTCGGTATGCGGGTCCTCGACCATCAACGCGTGAATCGGCGGTCGTCATGTTGGCTGATTCCGTGCAGGCCTCGGTCAAATCATTAAAGGATCCGACGCCTGTGCGTATCGAGCACATGGTACGGGAAATCATCCGCAATCGGTTGGACGACGGCCAATTTTCCGAGTGCGACATCACCCTTGGGGATCTGCAGCGCATCAGCAATGTCTTCATGCGAATGCTTTCCGGGCTCTATACTTATACGCGAATCGAATATCCTGACACTAAGGGAGAGGGGACGCGCCTACGTGCCAACGTTAATTCAGAACCAGCAGCCCCGGCGAGTTAGCCAGCGATTACTGCGACGGGCCGTTGAAGAAACACTGCAAAAAGAAGGCATCCGTCCGCGCGGAGTCGAAGTGAGTATTGCCCTGGTCGACGACATGACAATCCAGGCGTTGAATGCACGCTATCGGCAGAAAGATACGCCGACGGATGTGCTCTCATTTACTCAGGATGCGCCGACACTGCCGGGAAGCAAGCGGTTGTTAGGCGATATTGTGGTGTCGGTGGAAACGGCCACCCGCCAGGCGGTCACCGGCGGTCGCACGCTGAACGACGAAGTTGCGCAACTGGTGATTCATGGGATGTTACACTTATTAGGATACGACGATGCCACTACCGAAGGTTTTTCGACGATGGTCAGAGCGGGTGCGCAGATCTGGACCCGAGTCCAATGTCACCCCTCCACCACCCCATCGTCCGAATAGCCCGATGAGCAATAAGAATCTGATGGAGAGCTTCGCGCATGCGTTCGAAGGTTTTTCGCATGTGCTGTGGACTCAGCGCCATGCGCGGTATCAGGTCTTCATCGTGATGCTCGTGTTGCTGCTGGCCTATGTGCTACAACTGAACATCACCGAAGTGTTGTTTATTCTCTCCGCGGCAGCCATGGTGATCATCGCTGAGCTGTTCAACACCGCCATAGAAGTCGTGGTGAATATGATTACTGAAAGCTTTCATCCGAAAGCCAAGATCGCCAAAGATGTGGCCGCGGCAGGCGTATTACTTGCCAGCACCTACGCGGTATTGGTCGGTGGAGCAATCTTCGGCAAAAAGCTTTTCTATGACAATACCGCCGTCACACAATTCTTTCATTTCACTTTGCGCTTGCAAGATTTACCGAAACCCAATCCGGTGATCCTCATTTTACTCGGAGTCGGTGTGGTTAGCATCATGGTGGCACTGGCGAAAATACGCGTGGGTCATGGGACGATTCTCCGCGGAGGAGCCGTCAGCGGTCACACCGCAGTGGCCTTTTTACTCTTTGGCGCCGTGCTGGTCTACAGTCAGAATCTCTTCGTCTCTACACTCGCCCTATGCTTGGCTATTCTGGTCGCACAAAGTCGCGTCGAAGGCAAAATTCACACGATTGCCGAGGTGGTCTGGGGCGCTACCGTAGCACTCGTCCTCATGGTCCTGCTGCTGCTCTTCGGCCATGTGCCGTAACTGCTTGTGAGATCTGGAGCAGCAAATATCCTTGAAACGCATCCTGTATTCACGATGTCGACCTGATGGCTGCACGACTGATCACACTACAAATATGAAGGACGCGTCTATCATATTTCCGCTGGCTCATCCTCCCGGAAGCGCGCCAGCATCTGGCATCGATGGCCATAATGTTGAGCGAAGTAGTTTTTCGCATGAAAGATGGGACGACTGCCGCGCGCATTACAAGGAAATCGAGAAGCACTGTCGAAGAAAGCACATGAATGAGGTGCGTGCATGGCCGAGGTGATTAGACGGGCAAAGCCCGCCAAGCCCAAACCAGAAGCTGAAAAGCCAAAAGTGCCCATCGGGTTATTATTGCCCCGTGATTTTCGCGTCCCGGAAGAAAATAAAGGCCTGCTGCAGGGATTCGGCGTCACCGGCGCAATCGCCGTAGTTGTGCTGGTCATCTTAGGTTTCTTCGCCGCAAAACTCCCCGCGCCTGCCAGCACTGTGGTGACCGCGTTCCTCTTTCTTTACGTGCTGGCGCCTTTTCTCTACCTCATTGTCCGTGGCAGTTTCGAGACGGTTGCCTGGAAAAAGTTACTCTCGCAGCCTTTACCCTTCCCCTCTGAGCGCACGAATCCACAGCAGATTGCGACCCAAATCAGCAAACTACTCTGGCTCCCACGTGAGATCGAGACTATCCTCGTACCAGGCAAACCCGCGTTACTTACGATTGGTAATACCCTGATCATGACGGAAGGCCTGTACCAGGCCACTTCTGACCGCGACTTACAGATTCTGTTGCTCCACGAGATCACCCATACCTTTGCTGGACATACGTTGCTGCTTCCATATGCACGAGCCGTGCCGCGCGGTGAGACCAATGCCATCCTGCGTATGATCATGGCGACCGGATTACCGCTTTTTAGCGCTTTAGAGCAATGGATGGTATGGTGCGACGTCACCGCTGACCGTTTTGTGTTACTGGTGAAAATGAGTGTAGACCAGGCGATCCTGGGCGTGATCAAGGAAACCACGCTGATGTCTCCAGACAGCGAGTCGCGTCGTCACTTATTGCGCTTTCTTATCGATGCTGACGGGATCGTGGATCGCGGCGAGCAATTCATGATCACCACGGAAATAAATTCGCTCCTTCATGCGCATCCGGAAGCAGAGACACGCATCGCGAATATCCGCGTCTGGCGAGAAGCTGAAGCGTTTAATGAAGCTGCGAAATTATTGCGTGAGAGCGTAGAGAAACGATCGGAAGCAGGAGCATAAACGCCGGTTACCAACACGTATCGCCGGTCAAACCACTCCTGTGCGTTAGCCCGCTTTTTTCGCGAAGCGAATAAAGCTTCGGCTAGCTGTAGCATTATTCTTGCGTTCATAAAAAACGCGGGGTACAGGCAGTTCCTTGCTGTAGGCATAAATACCACCAATTGGTCATTGGTGATAAAGTGAGGGAATTGAGATGGTTCGTGAACGTCTGGCAACACTCGGGGTGACGTTGCCGAAGGCGCCAAAACCGATCGGGGTCTATGTTCCCGCGGTCCGTAGCGGCAACCTGATTTTTCTCAGCGGGCAACTACCACTCGTCGATGGGCAATTGCCACCCGAATATGCCGGAAAACTCGGATATGCCACTAGCATCGCGCATGGGCAGGCGGCAGCACGCCAGGCGACACTGAACGCACTGGCGATATTGGATGACCTCGTCGGTCTGGAACATGTGCAACGCATTGTGCGTCTGGCTGGATATGTTAACTCCACGCCGGCGTTTACACAACAACCAGCAGTACTGAACGCGGCTTCAGAGTTACTCGGTGCGATATTGGGCGACGCCGGCATCCACGCTCGCCTGGCACTTGGCGCGGCCGCGCTTCCGCTCGATGCGTGCATCGAACTGGAAATCATTGCCGAGGTAGCGGAAGAGGCATCGCGGTAACCGCGGTGCGTAGTTATGCAAATTCATCTCGCTGAAGTATTGGGCTTTTGTTTCGGCGTACGCCGGGCTATTGAGCAGGCGGAAGCGGCGTTGCAGGAAGAGGGCGGCGTCACGACGTTGGGGCCGCTGGTACACAACCCGCAGGAGACAGCGCGTCTAGAATCCGCGGGCATTCATGTTATCAATACACCGGCGGAAGCACCCGGCGGTACGGTAGTCATTCGTGCCCATGGCGCCCGACCAGAAATTTTCACCGAATTGCATCGCCGTAAGCTGCACGTTGTCGATGCCACCTGTCCCTTCGTGACGAAATCCCAACGAATTGCCCGCCAGTTCGCAAGGGAAGGATATACTCTGGTCATTGTGGGCCACCCCGATCATCCGGAAGTCCAGGGGATTCTGGGGTACGCCGTAGGCCCGGCTTTTGTCGTGACGCGCCCGGAAGAAGTGGCGGCGCTCCCGGCATCGATTAAGCCCGGTGTCTTGGCGCAGACGACCGTGAACGAATATACCTTCGACGAAGTTGTGCAGACCATCGCCAACCGTTACCCGGATTATGTGGTACACAATACCGTGTGTTCTGCAACCCGTGATCGCCAGGAGGCTGCACGCCACTTGGCGACACAAATGGATGCCGTCTATGTCGTTGGTGGACGTCTGAGTTCGAATACCAACCGTCTGGCGGAAATCTGCGCCCAGGTGTGCCCGCGTACCTTCCTCATTGAAACCGCTGAAGAAATCAACCCGACCGATCTCGTCGGCGTGGAGCACGTCGGCATTACGGCCGGCGCCTCAACTCCCAACAGCATTATTAACGCCGTTGTGTCGCGCTTGCATGCGATAGACCTGAAGAGTACGGCGGTCCGCAGGTAACTGCTACTCGCCTGCAGCCACTGGTTCCGCAGACTCTGTTCCTAACCGGGCAATATGTTGTAGCGCTTCCTCCTGTGGAGTCGGTGGTATAGGTTCTGCGAGTCGTTCTCGCTTCCGTTTGCGTTTATCCTTCCGCATTTCGGCTGATGGGAGAATGGACGGCGCGATATCGACGGATTCGAGATTCTGTTCGCTCGGGTCATCTCCATCCGGGTCATGAAACGGTTTCCCCTGGATCGCGGGGATGATGACTTCAAGTAGAATCACACGCCCGGCAGCGGTCAGGGGAACAGCGAGAAGCGCACCGAAGATGCCCAGGAGGATGGCGCCGCTTAAGACAGCCAGTATCGACGTGATGGGCGAGAGCTCCAGGTGGTGTTTCATCACAAGCGGCATTATCACATAGTTTTCGAATTGCGTGAGTAACACAAACAATATGACCAGCGCAAGGATGTGGTAAAGATTTGCGCCGGTCGCCAACGCGATGGCCAACGCCGGGTAGAACGCCGCACTGGGACCAACCATGGGGATGAGTTCTCCGATGCCGCCGACGATGCCGATGAGGACCGCATATTTGGGCATGATGGGCATCATAATCAACATAGCAAGCACCATCACCATGAAGGCCATCAGCAGTTGGCCCCGTAACCAACCGCCCATTTTTTCTGCCATATGATGCGCGATGCGGGCCACACGCGTTTGCATCCGGATGGGGACCAGCGCTAACAACGACTCGTTAATGCTCTCTTTATAGATGGTAAAGAAGAGGGTAAAGATACCCACGAGCACCAGGGAAAGAACTCCACCGAGGAATCCGATAACCGCATGCGAAGTAGACCATAAATACCCGACGATTTGCGTGCCGGAATTGCTCAAGCGCTCAGACAGGATATCTGTCGTTGGGATAATCTCATAATGGTCGTGCAGTTGCGCTAACCAGAATCCCAGGCGTCCATATAAAATCGGCCAGTCCGATTGAATAAACAAGGCCCCCTGCTTGATCGCGGTCACCACCAACAAACCGACAATGGCAATGAAGGAGGTCACCGCAAACAACAACACCAGTACTGCCGCTACACCGCGTGGCAGATACCAGCGACCGAGATGCAGCAGTTGCATACGTTGCACCAGCGGGTCGATTCCGTTCGTCAACACAATCGCCACCAGTACAAGGATGACCAACGCCGCCAGTTTATAAATAATAAAACCGGTGAGTAAAATCCCCAGGACAATCAAGGTCATCACGGTGCCGATTTTGAGTCGTTCGTTCATAGGAGATCCTCTTCCGCGGACAAGTCTGTACCGGGATGTACGATTTTGCCAGAGATATACTTCGATCTCTACAGTGAAATGCCTGCCAATGCTAACGGCAAGAGGTTCACGGACTGAACTGTCGTAGATTCAGGATAGGGAATCGGATTATTATGAAGTATTTGACATCCGGATTATCCCACAGTGCGTGGTGTGCAACCGATTGCCATCGCTAGCGTATTTTCTATATGGGTTACCAAGGAGGATGCAATGCGTATTACCGGATTCGTGTTGGCGCTGTTGCTGGTATTACTGTTGACGCTGGGGGCCAGAGCGGTTGAATATGCTGTTGGTCAGCCCATCGCGTTATCGGTTCGTTCCTCCGCGACAACGATTCTACCCGGTGCGACGGTGCGGCTGTCAATATCAGCCAGCGATATCGACTATGAGGTGGGGGCGAACAACATCATCCGCCGCACAATCACCGATCCCTGTCGCATCACCGTTTCGGCATCCGCCGGTACCTTTCAGCAAACATCAGTCGCCAACAACCCCCTGGATGTCACCTGGTATAGCCCGATCACGCCGGGCAATTATGCCATCTTTGTCACCGCAACGGACAGTGGACAATTCGCACCAGACCAGCCGGCGCGGGCGCTTATCGAAGTAATTGTCACCAAAAATGGCAACGATGTGATTCCGCCCGCCGTGCGGGTGGCAGTCAATCCGCAAACCCTTTGTATTGACAACCGCACAACCGCCACCGTCTATGCGCAACTGCTGGGCAACGATATCGCGAATAAAACCATCAGTTTCTTCGCCACCGGCGGTGCTTTGAGTACAAACCGCGCCGTGACTGACAACAATGGCGCCGCATCCGCACGCCTGACTGTTTCGCGACAGGACCTTGGTACGTTGCAAGTGGCCGCCTCTTATGGCAACACTACATCCACCACAACCATGCAGGTAACGACCACACAACCCATCCTCGATAATCCGGGGATTCCCGATGTCCAGTTGCCAGGCACAAACTCGCAGGGGGTCTTGATCGATGTCAACCCCGCCGCCTTGCCGGCGGATGGCGCCAGTACCGCGGTGGTGGCGGTACGCATAACCAATGCGCGCGGCATCGGCATCCCACAACAACCCGTCATCTTCCGCACCACCATGGGACAGATCAATCCACTGTCGATCACCGACCTATTAGGGTTTGCGCGCGTACAACTAGTCGCCGCGGCAGCTCCTGGCACCGGCATTATTACCGCGGAGGCCGGCGCGTTGCGCGGCTACGCGCTGATCACATATACCCAACAACCCCAGCAAGCGCAACAGGGGGCGCCACGCGTCTTCCTCACCCTGGATCCCACAACACTGCTCGCGGATGGCGCCTCAATCGCGCGTATTGAAGCCCTGGTACTTGATACGCAAGGCCGGGCACTCCCGGATACGCCGGTGAGCTTTTCCACTACGCTGGGCGCGGTGAAAACAGCCACGGTCAATACCGGCGCGGATGGGAAAGCGAGCACCACACTTACCGCTGCGGATCGGCCCGGTAATGCGGTCGTGTCGGCACGCGTGGGGCAAATCACCGCCGCCAGTCAGGTAACCTTTCAGGCGCCGCCGACGACCGGACCCGGTTTGGAAATCAAAATATGGAACGGCCAACAAAGCGGTTTTGTGGCCGAGAATTGGCTGCAACGCCAAATGCAGATAGAGACCGGCAAACAGAGCACCTTTGTGCAGACTTTGGCGATTTTCGATGAAAATGGCAAAATAAAGCAAGAGTATTCGTTGCCTAAAACTGCGCAGCTCATTACAGACGAAAATGGTGTGGCGCGCGGGTACGCTACCGAGGAAGACAAAAGCGCCAAACTGATTCTGTTGAAAGCTGACGGAAGCATCACCCGCACCCAGAGCGTCGACTTGCCACTGGGACTGCATCTGGTTGATGTGCGCTATGCGGAACCGGCGGGCAATTTGCTGGTAACACTGGCCAACCCCGATGGCACCAAGCCGGAAGTACATTTTTACTCCGCGATTGGCCCCGAGGTCTTAACTTTGAAAGACGGGCTGGAGAAACTGCCCTTGCTCGATCTGGGTGGAGACGGTTTCCTGGCCATGTCATTACCCGGTGGAACCGTACGCTTGTATAGCCCCACCGGCATAATGATTTCCGAATCCCGCCGGACTGACGGATTGCCGGCGACGCGAATTTGCGTGGGTCCCAATGGCGACTGGATCGCGGTCGCCTCCGCGCTGTCCGGGCAAACCGATAAAGCACCCCGCGTAAGCGTCTTTCCCCGCCAGGGCACACAAGCACCGGCTGTCTATGATTATGAAGCCGTGCGGATGACGGTGGCTGGCCCCAATACCCTGATGCTCAGCACACCGGACCGCACGGTCTGCATTAATCTGGTGGGCAAACGGACCGAATGGAGTCTGACCGGTGGCTATGAACGCTATTTGACCGTTAAAAAATACGGCATCATCGCCGGCCAGCGCGACGTCACAACTCGAGCACTACTCTCGCGAATACTAGTCGTCAAACTCGACACCGGACAAATTGCCGCTACGCAGGACTTTGCCGACCTGCGCGCCGTCCTCGGCGTCCTCCCACCAGATGACAAAGACCAGCCCGGCGTGATCGCCATGACCTATGTGTTGCGCTTCCCGCTACCGAAGGAGAAAGAGTAGGCAACGGTAAGTGATGGCCACTTTTCCAATACCGAATTGGTAGCGCCACCGACATACGGGCATAATAACCGGAAGCCAAACCGGTAGAGAAAGTTCAAGTAACTTCGATAAAAAATATCCATGAGAATCATCCAGGTCTAGCAGGAGTTTTACTTGCATAGGCAAAATAGATAGATAAGCTCGTGATATTGCCCTCCCCCCCCTCCTTTGGGCAATATCACGGGCGATTCGATTTATGATTACGTCCTCGGACATTACTGCCGTTCCTGCTCCACGCATCGCGGTGATTGGCCCCGGCGCGTTAGGCACGTTGTTTGCAGCGCGATTGACGCAGGCCGGCCTCCCTACCCTGTTGTTGGATTATCGCCGGGAACGCGCCGCCGCGCTGTCCGCGCACCCCCTGACCGTGCATGATGCCCACGGCGTTTGGCAGACCGCGGTCCCGGTGAGCGCTGACCCGTATATGCTCCAGGATATGCATGTCGCGCTGGTGTTAGTGAAAGCCTACCAGTCCGAAGAAGTCGCCGCAACACTGGCGACCTACCTGCCAGCAACAGCAATAGCGGTATCTCTGCAAAACGGCCTGGGTAACGTAGAATCACTGATGCTGCACCTGGGCACGGAGCGCGCGTTCGGGGGTACTACCGCGCAAGGAGCCTTCCTGCGCGCCCCCGGCGTCGTTGAAGACACCGGTCATGGGCCAACCGTGTTGGGGCATCTCGCCGGCCGGCAACACCCTTTCCTGGACGCTTTGGCCCAGGCCATGACGCAAGCGCGATTTTCGGTCACACGCACCGACGATCTCCCTGCCGCGTTATGGATGAAGACGATTCTGAATGCCGCTATCAATCCGGTTGCCGCATTGACCGGATTACGCAACGGGCAACTTTCCGAGCATGAGTCTTCCCTGACGCTGATGACTGCCGCGGCGCGTGAAGCCGCGCATATCGCCCGCAAACATGGTATCCATCTTGGCGTCATGGACTGGCGTGCCCGTCTCCAAACAATCTGCCGTGCGACGGCAACGAATATCAATTCGATGTTACAGGATATTCGGCATACGCGGCGGACGGAAATTGACGCCATCAACGGCGCTATCGTACGCATCGCCGAAAGCCACAAACTGCCATGTACCATCAATCGGACGTTGCTGCTCTTACTGTTAACGTTACAGACACGCGCCGAATAAATCGAATCGCGTTGGAGCACTTGCCAGACAGGAAGAAGGTGCATTTTGCCGAATTTCCAACATTACTGCCTGACAGGCGTCTCGCGCTGAAAGGGATGCTCTCATGCCCGTATATCAACAACTTTCCGAAAATCAGCGTCCGGGTTGGTGCCAGGTGACCAGTGCCGGAGTGTTTCGTGTGCCGCGCAACGGCCAATTCGATAACCATTATCATGACTGCGACGAATACTGGCTTATCTTTGCCGGCAAAGCGCTGGTGCGTACGGAAGGCCAGGAGTTCCTGGTGGGCCCGGGCGATATGGTGTGTACAAAAGCGGGTGATGAGCACGACGTGGTCGAAGTCTACGAAGACCTTGCCGCATTCTGGTTCGAAGACACCACCCCACCGGGAGGTCGCGTTGGGCACCTGCACCGCACGCCGGTTGACGCCCAGGGACATTCCGTAGCGGAAAAAGGATAGGGCGATGTTGTCGATACCGCAACGGCGCCTCGGACGCACAAACTTGATGGTGACGGAATTAGCCCTCGGATGCTACATGTTTACCGGGGAATTTGGCATCACCCAGCAAGACGCGAATGCGATTCTCGATCTGGCCTTCGATGCGGGGCTCAACTATGCGGACACTGCCGCCATGTATGGCTTTGGCGAATGTGAGGAGCTGCTGGGGCGCGCGCTCGCACGCCATCCGTACACGACGATGCAGCTCAGTACGAAAGTCGGTTGGCTCGATCGAACAGTCGTGCGCAACCTCGGTGATGCCGCCTATCAGAATGAAGATGCGTTATTGCGCGCCATAAAGCACAGTCTCTGGTTGTTACGGCGTGACCGGGTGGAAATACTGATGGTACACGAACCAGATTGGCCGCAATGGGGCTTCGATCCGCATACCGGCGATGCACCAGTGCTACGGGTACTGGAGGAGTTGAAACATCAAGGGGTGATCGGCGCCATTGGTCTGGGAGGGTGGAATTGCGACAACATCGCGGATCTCCTGGAAACCGGACGGTTCGATGTTGCCTTAGTCGCCGGCGGATACACGCTGATTGAGCAACCGATACGCACCCGTGTGCTCCCCACTGCTCGGAAGCATGATGTAGGCATCGTGGCTGGAGGCGCCTTTCTCCAGGGATTACTGGCGACCATCCAACGTGAACGACTGTCGGACATTGTGCAGACAGGCGCCTATACTGGACGATTGACGGCACCGAACGTGCGGCGTCTGCTGGCAATTTACGACCTTTGCGCGGAAGCGGAGTTGTCCATTACGGAACTCGCGTTGCGCTACATCCTGCACGATGCCGCTATTCATACCGTGATCGCCGGCGCCCAACAGGCAGGTCAACTCCGCGAAAATCTGCACGCTGTTGCCAAAGGTCCACTCGATACGGAAATCCTCGCGCGCATCGCCGCCATCAACGAATGAGTTTACCGCCACCAATCACACACCCCTTACCAGACCGTCGATCACTTGGCGGAACTACTCACCCGTTTCGGTCACGCGGACACGATTGCACATCCCAAAGTCAGGCTCTACATTATTCAGTGGAAGAAGAACTCTGACACGGAAAGGTCACCGTGAAAGTGCTGCCCTCCCCCACGACGCTGTCTACGCGAATGTAGCCGCCATGCGCTTCCACCAGCAACTGGGTAATGAACAGACCGAGGCCCGTCCCTTCGGCCCGCTGGTGACGGTCCGCACGGTAAAATTTCTGAAACAAATGGGAGAGATCGGAAGACGGAATGCCTTTCCCTTGATCCGCGACGGAAATATCAAGCGCGCCGTTCCGCACCTGCACTGCTACGCGGATGGGGGTATCGGGGGTGGAGTAGTTCAACGCATTTGAAAGTAAGTTCGTCAGTATGCGTTCCAGGCGGTCACTGTCGGCTTGCACCGCCGGAACCGCGGCCGGCATTTCCAACGCGATGCGCTGGGGATCTATCGGGAAACGCTCCAGGAAATCAGGCAACCAGCACGCGAGATCGAGTGACGTCAAGCAGAGGATCAACTGCCCCCCTTCCAGTCGGGCCGCGGCGACTAAATCGTCAATCATGATATCCATCCGTTTCATCGCCCGGTCAATCGCGTCCATGCTGCGTCTGAGCTGCGGAGTCTGGATTTCCGCGACCCCTTCCCTCAACAAACCGATCTGCCCGCGCAGGGCCACCAGAGGCGCGCGCAAGTCGTGCGAGACCATGTGGATAAAGGTTTGCATCTGTTCCTGTTGGCGGTAGCGATCGGTAATATCGACATTGATCGCCACTGCGCCGACTATCTCATTTCCGACACGCACGGGGGCGGCATTACCGCGGATGAGTACATTCTCGCCAGTCGCACCATTGGTCGCCCAGGTGTCCAGTTGCGCGACCTCGCCATGCAACCCTCGGGTAAAGGGTAAGTGCTCCGGTGCGACAAGATCATTGCCATACTCGGAATGCCGAACACGAAACTTTTCCCCCAGTTCGCTGATACGTTGTTGTAGATCCGTGAGCGATATGGCCCCCAACATTTCCAGACCTCGAGCATTGCAGCGCGTGATGCCAGCCGACGTACCGAAATAGACGGCTCCGGGTAGCGCCTCGAAGATGGCCGCGGTTTCCGCCGCGTAAAGCTGCACATCCCTGAGCAAGCGTTCTCGTGCAATGTCGGCGTGCTTGCGCGCCGTGATGTCCAGTCCATAAATACGGATGCGCCGGATACTCACAATGTAATGCATCGTCTGTTGGTAAAAAGAGTCTTCGATCACAATTTCACGACTGACCTCCCGCCGTCCCATGGCGTGAAATTCATGAACCACCGACTCCCAGTCTGCCAGCCAGGGATGCGCGGACCCCAGGGCGAGTAAGTCCGGAAATTTGACTTCCGCGGCAGGATTGCAAAAATGAATTTGTCCCAGCAAATCCACTTCGACGATCGGATTGGGGTTGAGTTGGGGGAAGGAGGCCAGCCGCGCCTGTTGTTCTTCCGCACGTCGTTTTTCGGTCACATCATGGAAGACAACCACGACGCCCGAGACGTGACCAACCGCGTCTCTAATCGGCGCCGCGCTATCTTCAATGGGAATTACTCGACCGTCCCGCGTGACGAGTGCCGTATGATTGGCCAGTTCGACCACCCGATTCTCGCGCAGGACGCGCGCCACCAGATCGTCCGCCGGCGCGCCGGTCTGTTCATTGATGATCGTAAAGATACGTGGAACCTTCTGCCCCTGCGCCTCCACCGTTGACCATCCGGTCAACGCTTCGGCGATGGGATTAAGGTAGGTCACGCACCCCGCGGTGTCGCTGGCGATCACCGCATCACCGATGCTGCCCAACGTGACGCGCCACCGCTCTTCACTCTCGCGCAATCGGCGTTCAGCCTGATGTTTATAGAGCGCCATCTCGATATGGGTTTCGAGTTCCAATTGTTCGAAGGGTTTCAGCAGGTAGCCGAACGGCTCGGTGTGCTTGGCGCGTGCCAAAGTCGCCCGGTCAGAATGCGCCGTCAGATAGATCACCGGGATATCGTAGTCGCGACGTATGCGCTCCGCCGTTTCCACGCCATCCATGGCGCCGGAAAGTTGAATGTCCATCAACACCAGATCCGGACGCAGTTCTTGGATGCGAATCAAGGCATCCTCGCCGCTCGCGGTGCTACCGCAGACCGTGTATCCCAGGTGTCCCAGCTTACCGGCCAGGTCCATGGCAATAATTGCCTCGTCTTCGACGATGAAAATTGTGGTTTCAGACATGTGTTTCTCCCGGAGCAGGAAGCGGGCTATGTTTCTTGCACACAAATAACAAAGTGACATTCGTGCCGCAGTCGTCACTGCACATCTCGAGTTTTCCACCCAACTGGCCGGTCAGCATCTGCACTAGCCGCAACCCAAGTGACGGAGCGTGTCGCCAATCTAGATCAACAGGGAAGCCAACGCCGTTGTCGCTGACGCGCAGACACACGCCGTTCTGCGGGTCGGACTGTAGGGACACGCAGAGTTCGCCGTCAGCGCGGTGACCAAAAGCATGTTTGAGCGTATTGGTTACCAGTTCATTCAGGATTAACCCGCACGGCACCGCTTCTTCCACCGAAAGCGACACCGGGTGCACATCCAGCGTCAATCGCACGCGCGTCGCCGCATCCCCATGCGCACGCCAGAGATACGTGAGCAGCGTATGCGTGTATTCGGCGAAATCGACATTCGCCAAACTCGCAGACTGATACAACTTCTCATGTACCAGCGCCATACTGCGCACCTGATCGCGCAAGTCACTGAATAAATTGCGCAATTCTGGATTGTCGAGGGAATCGGCCTGCAGACTCACCAGACTGGAAATGACCTGCATATTGTTTTTCACCCGGTGATGAATTTCTTTCAGGAGCACGTCCTTCTCCAATAACGACTTTTGCAAAGCCTGCTCAGTCTGTTTACGCGCGGTGATATCGACACAATAGACGGATATACCATCCTTCGTCGGGTAGCAGCGAATTTCATACCAACGGGGCGTCAACAAACCTTCAAGTTCAAATTCCACCGGAACGCGCTCGGTCATTGCCCTACGATACTGTGTCTCCTGTATCGTACCCAGGATATGCGGAAAGGCTTCCCAGATGATTTTGCCGACCATCGTTTCCGGGGTGAGTCCAAGGTTCTCGGCGGCATGTCGGTTGACATAGGTGAGGCGCCAATCGCTGCTGGTGGCGAAAAAACCATCCTGAATACTCTCGACGATTTCCATAACGCGTCGTTCGCTCTCCTCCAGTGCTGCTTCCGCCCGCTTCCGTGCCGTAATATTTCTGGCGATTGTGATTACCGCCGACACATTACCCTCGGCATCACGCTCGGGTACGACATAGGCGTCGAGAACTTGCGTCTCGCCTTGCCATTGACTGGTATGCTCATACCGGCGCGGTTCGCCGGATTCGAGCACTTCACGCGCGACTTGCTCCCAGCTGGCGGTCGACGCCGGCAACGCGCCATATTCTGCTGCCGTCCGCCCAATGAGGGTTTCCGCGGGAAGACCTATGCGTTGTAATACCGCGGGATTCGCGTAGAGAAGTCGCAGATGGCCATCGAAGCGCATAATCTGGTCCGGGATATTTTCGGTGAGGGTACGGAAACGTGCTTCGCTTTCACGCAATGCCTCTTCAGCCAGCTTGCGCGCGGTGATGTCGGTCATATGCGTGACATAGTAGCTGAACTCCCCTTGCGCATCGTAGACGGCTACTGAACTCATATCGGCCCAGACCAGATGACCATCCTTGTGGATGTAGCGTTTCTCCATACGAAAGACCGATGATTCACCACTGATCATCAGCCGTGTCCCAGCGAGGTTATCCTTCAGATCACCGGGGTAGGTCAGGTCATAAAATGAGCGCGTTTTCAGTTCCGCTTCAGTATATCCCAGCATCGTACAGAACGCAGGATTCGCCTGGAGAAATGTACCGTCGAGTGCCGCGAGCGTCATGCCGACGGCGCCTTGCTCAAACGCGGCGCGGAAACGCGCATCACTCTCGCGCAGCGCCGTCTCCATTTGCTTCTGCACTGTGATATCACGCACCACGGAAACCGACCCTACGACCTGACCTTCGGCATCACGGACCGGCGCGGCACTCACCTGCCGGTGGCGTAATTCGCCGGAATCGGGAGTACGGATGATTTCCTCTTCATTCCGCACGATTTCACCCAGCAAGGCGCGTAAAGGCGGCGCTTCCTCCACCGGGCGAAGACTTCCGTCGCTGCGATACACCTCCAGGCTTGCCGCAAGTTTTTCGACCTCAACCGGCCCCCCGCTGGCAAGAAGAAACGCCTGAACTCCGGACGAATTCACCAGCGAGAACGCACGATTGGTATCCGCAAACCAGATCTCATCCGAGATGCTATTCAAAATAGCGGAGATTTGATCCCGCTCCGCGTGGAGCGTGGTCATTAGTTGCTGGAATTCGTACTCAGTTTGCTTGCGCGCGGATATATTGCGCATGACCAGTTGTGTGGTGAAGTGTCCCGCGAATTCCACTGGCGCGCTGACCACTTCCACATCGACCACGGTATCATCCAGACGCCGTATCCGCATCTCGAACGCGGGCGTAGCGTGGTGGGGTGCCTCGCTCCGCCGGAGTTGCTCCGCGGCGCACTCACGATAATCCGGATCAATCAACTCAAATAGTGATCGATCGAGCAACTCCGTCTCCGTGGTCGCACCGAATAGCGCGATGGCCGCCGGGTTGACAAAGAGTAATTGCCCGTCCTCCTGCACCACGATCGCATCCGGGCTATACTCAACTAAACTCATATAGCGCGCATGTGTCTCCTGCAAGTGCTCCAGTCGAATGTGCCATCGTCCGCTCTGGCGTCGAGCCTGAAACGTGGCCACCAGCAGATAGCCTATCCCGAAATACATCGCCAGTGTACCAGCCCATCCGAGTGGATTGCCCACATGCCGGATGCCAAAGACACCCAGAAACCCCAGGGCGATTAACCCCAACCCCCACGCATACCAGTGTAAAAACTCCGACTTCCGCCACCAGTTCACCAGCAACAAGACGACAGCGGCACCGCCAAACTCCGCGATGGTCACCCCCAACACCAGATGACGCACGGCGGTTGGTCCAGAACCCGGCACAAAAAAGAGCGGAAGCATTCCGGTGAACGCCCCCCAGACCACGCCGCCCAACACCAGCAAGACCCCTAGATACGTGATCCACAGCGTGCGTATCCCCCCCCCACGCTGGTGTGCTGCAGTTGGTGGTCGAAGAAGCGCCACGGCCCCCGACAGATTCATCGCGCCGGCCAGGCAAACCCCCAGGTTAAAGATAGCGACCCCTTCCGACAAATGTCCCGTCGGGGCGCAGATTCCCCCCAGTGCACTGGCCAACGCATATGCCAACATCCCACTGCCCAGCAGCAGGAACGTGCGTCGCCCCCCCGCCACCACGCTCCGCGCGATGAGCACCGACACTAACAACGCCACCGCGGTCGCCAACACGGCGTTGAGCATCGGCAACAACCAGACCGGACCAAACGTTTCCTGGTCTCGTGTCGACCACAACAGCGTGATGAGGAGCACGAAGAAAACGACCGGCAACCAGGCCAACGCGCTGAACGTGGCTCCCCAATCGGTTCTGTTGCCCGCGGGATTTTGAATTTGACCTACTGTAGGCATGTGAGCAGGCATACCAACCTCATCTTACGTATGATAGTGAGACCCAGCCTGCATTATTCATCACATTTCTAATCATGCGATCATGAATCATGCGGGTTCGCCCGGCAGTCAATAACTACATGAATATTCCGGGCCAGTGATCATATATATTATACAAAGTAACCGCGGTAAGCGGTATCGGGTAGTTTCCTTCTCATTGTCAGCAATAATGCGGGCTATCCCGCTTTATTCGCGAAGCGAATAAAGCTCTGGCTAACCGAAGCTTGACATTATCCCGAAAACTGCTAATCTTCTCAAGTTGCCAAACCCGCATTCTGCGTGTATAAAGGATGCGGGGGCACAGCAAGCGTTCACTACGCTCTGCTTCCACGTTACCAGAGAGACCGACGATTTCGTATTCGGTCTCCGAAACCAGTTATACTCCGCACGCTCCACTCAGAAAGGCGCAACACCAACATGGCGCATATTTTAGTTATCGATGACGATATGGACATCCGTCTACTTATTACTATGATTCTGGAAAGCGCCGGTCATACCGTAACAGAAGCCTCCTACGGCACGGAAGGTTTGGCACTAGTGGCTACTTCTACCGTTGATTGCGTGCTGGTTGACATCAATATGCCGGGAATGAACGGCTGGGAAGTGTGCCGCCGCATCAAAGCTAACCCGGCGACCGCCGGCATCCCCGTAGTGATGAAAACCGTCGGTATTTTGCCTCCAGATGAATCAGCGTTGCGCACCGCCTGTCCGGACAGCTATGTTAACAAACCAGATGAGAAACCGGAATTGTTAGCGGCCATCGACACCGCTATGATGCGCTCAACGCGCCAGGAGAAGTGACGCGATGCACCCAATCACTTTTGATCACCTCAGTTACCTGACGAACGACGAACGGATCTTTCTGATCTCCGGCGAGATCCACTACTTCCGCGTACCGCGCGATGGGTGGCGAGACCGCTTGGAGAAGATGAAAGCGGCGGGCGGCAACTGTGTGGCGACATATGTTCCCTGGTTGTTGCACGAACCGGAAGAAGGACGTTATAACTTCAGTGACCGGCAATTGGACATCGACGCCTTCCTTACGTTATGCACTGAGGTCGGCCTCTGGGCAATAGTACGCCCAGGACCATACCAGTATTCCGAGTTGGCCTATGACGGTTTGCCCGGCTGGCTCTGCGAGGGATACCCGGACCTGCGCGCGCAGACACTCGACGGTCACGATTTCCGTATCTCCTCCATCTCCTACTTGCATCCACTGTTCCTGAAAAAAGCCCGACGCTGGTATCACCAGGTGATTCCATTACTGGCGCGGCATCAGGTTTCCCGAGGGGGGGCGGTGGCGGCGGTACAGGTTGATAACGAATTGATGGGCATCCACGAATGGTTTGGCAGTCTCGACTATCACCCGGCGGCCATGGGCGTCGGGGGCGAGCAGGGGCGCTGGCCGGATTTCCTCCGTACACGGTATGGCTCGCTGGACGCGGTCAATATCAGCTATGGCCTTGCGGCAAAATCCTGGGCGTCCGTGTTACCCATCACAAGCAATTCACACGGTCGAGCTGAAGACCAACGGAGGCTCAAAGACTATGGCGAGTGTTACAACGCCGGTGTGGCGGAGTATGCCCATTTGCTAGGATCATGGTTGCGCGAAGAGGGCATCGACGTGCCGATTGTACATAATTCTCCCAATCCGACGCAAAATGCCGATTTCCGCGAAGTTGTCGATAGGATGGGACAGGATTTCCTTCTCGGTTCTGACCATTACTACGCATTGGACATGGATTGGGACAGCAACAATCCCTCGCCGAAATATGCCGCCAAATGCTATTACTCACTGGAGGAGTTGCGACTCTTAGGCGTGCCGCCGACCGTCTTCGAAATGCCCGGCGGCAGTTTGTCCGATTTCCCGCCTATTACCGCCCCGGACGCCGAGTGCGCGTATTTGCTCAACGTCGCCTATGGCTTGAAAGGCTACAATTACTATATCTTCGCTGGTGGCTATAATGTCCCCGGCACCGGCACCACCAGCGAAGTCTATGATTACGGCGCAGCGGTCTCCCCCGATGGCGTATTGCGCGACCTGTATTGGCCACAGCAGCGGTTGGGTCATTTTCTCCGTAACCAGCAGTGGTTGGCCGGGGCACATGGGGTAGCGGACTGTCAGATCGGGTTAAATTGGGAGCACAGCCGTTCACGACGGTATGGCGACGGTCACTGCGAAGGCATCACCTTTTCCAATAACGACGCCTGGAATCTGTTCTGGAAAGGGATGTTGATGACCGCGTTCAGTGCCGGACTCTGTCCGTCCCTGGCAGACCTGTATTCGGACGAATTGCTGGCGCAAACGGCGCTCCCGTTGGTTGTGCCCACCGCCAATACGATGGCGCGACATATTCAGGAACGCCTGGTGGGCTTCATTCAGGCCGGTGGCCGCGTCTTGCTCGCTCCAGTAACGCCGACCCTGGATGAGGATTATCGCCCCTGTACAATTCTGTCAGAATTCCTCGGTTCGCCCGTGCAGGAGGCGTATCGTTGCATGGCGCCGCAGTTGACTGCTTTCGATGTCCATAACGTGTATGTCAACGGTGGCCTTTTCGCCACTACCACGCGTCCCACGGAGACGACCGTCGTGGCGCGCGAAGAGCGCGGCGGCGCGGAAATCGGTTGGCGTCGTGATTATCCCGGGGGCGGTAGTGTTATCATCTTTGGTCTGCACTGGAAACATGGTAAACATGAACATGCCGCCATGCTCACGAATGCTCTCGCCGGGCTGGGATTGCAGCGCCGTGTGCGTTGTAGCAACCCGAATATCTGGACCGCACTGCGTAGCGATGGCCGACGCACGATGCTCTTCCTGCTCAATCTCTTCACCGCCCCGCAGACCGTTCAGGTATCTTTCCAGCATCCCGCGACCGGCATGTGGCTCGACACCGGCGAACAATGCTTGCCGGGCATCTCCGTTCGGGCCTGGATGGATGGTCGGACTGTATATCAGACAGGCGCCATTGCGCAAACAAATGGTCCGGAAGCAGCAGGCCGGTGATCGACCATTAGCCCCATGGTTCGCCCGGATTATATAGCGCGTCTCGCCCTTACCCCCCACCCCCTCTCCCCGAGGAGAGGGGAGCAAGCGGAAGCGTAAGTCCTGGTTAAGAATAATGCCGATCAGGACAACAGATCCGAGGGGCAGGGATCATAGTGCGGGTGTGGAACCGCCGGTATACGCAGTCCGCCGGTTTGATAAAGCACCGGTGGACGATCACAGGTGATGCGCAACACCGGACACCAGGGATCTGGCGGCGCGGCGGGCAGGTTGGTAATGGTGACGCGCCCACCAGTTTGCGTGAAGGCCAACGGATGCGCCACCCCCAGTAACGACACCTGGCGTACCGTTGCTTCCAACCCACCGAGGGTCGCCGTAGGACCCGGCCAGCGTCGCAACAACCAGTACAAGTGCTCGTCTCGCGTGGTGCAGGGACCGTGGTGGTTCCAATCGCCGCGATGGGCGCCGCGTTCGGCCAGATCGAAGGTGAACGGAGCGGTATCGTAAATACATTCACCATACCGGCGTAACCAACCGCCCACGTTTTCCAGCACTTGTACTGAAGCCGGGGGTACCGTCCCGTCACCCATCGGCCCGATATTGAGCAACAGATTGCCGCACCCTTGCGCACAAGTGGCCAGGAGATCGATGACCTGTTGCGGAGTCTTCCAATCGACATCACCGCGATGGTAACCCCAGGAATTATTTAACGTCAGACAGCCTTCCCAGGGACGCCACGGTTTGGGAGCCCCCAGATGACCCTCGGGGGTGGCAAAATCACCCGGTAGGCCGTTGCGACCGTTAAAGAGGATCTGGGGTTGAATTTCGCGCACCAGGGCGTTCAGCGCCTCCGACTGCCACCCCGCGGCGTCAAAGGGCCACCAGCCATCGTACCAGAGCGTATCTATCGGATTGTAACGCGTCACCAGTTCGCGTATGCGCGCGTGGGTGCGCGTAATGAAACGTTCATAGGCGCGCGGATCCTCCAGCGCGGCTACCGCATCCGGCTCCTCCATCCAGTTGTTCAGGCTGTGATATAAACCGATGCGTAAATTGCGCGCGCGAGCTGCTGCGATGATCTCCGCCGTCAAATCACGCCGCGCAGCCGTCTTCATGCTGGTGAACGTGCTCTGCGCGGAATCATAGAGACGAAAACCATCATGATGCATGGTGGTGAACACCAGATAGCGCATTCCCGCGCGAACGGCCAGATCGCAGATTGCTTCCGCGTCAAAGTGCTCCGCGGTAAAACGTTCCGCGAGTGTGCCATATTCCTCCCTTGGCAACTCCTCGCGATTGAATACCCACTCACCTCGTTCCAACAGGCTGTATAAACCATAATGAATAAACAGCCCGTATCGGGCCTGGACGAACCAGTGCTGCTGTTCCATCTGCGTGCTCCTCTTGCAATAATCGCGGATTCTCAGCTATTTCAACATGCAGATAATCACTGCCTTCTATTCCACGCTTTTTCCCAGGTCGACGAAAAGGATTACACGCATAACGAAGCGAAGAGAAAAACTGAACACCGCATGGGGAGTGATACCGTATGGCAGCACCACAAGCGCCGATCCGCCTGGGGTTGGTCGGCTTGAATTTCGGCCGGCATATTTGCCGGCAACTCACCGAACAACAGAATTTACCCGTGCGCCTCGTACAGGTATGCGATTTGGACGAGTCAAAGGCTGCAGAAGTCGCCGCAACTTGCGGCGTGACGACCGCTCCGAACCTTGATGCGCTCATTCAGGATCCGGCCATCGACGCCATCGGTCTATTCACCGGTCCGAATGGACGCGCGGAGCTGATCCGCAAAATCATCCGCGCCGGCAAAGATGTAATGACCACCAAACCCTTCGAACGCGACGCGCAAGCCGCGCTGTCGGTGCTGCGGGAAGCACGCGAGTTGGGTCGAGTTGTTCACCTCAATTCCCCCAACGCGCGCCCCTTCGGTGAAATGGCTGCCATCTCCCGGTGGGTTGCTGACGGGGTGATTGGCACGCCAACCCTGGCGCAATCGAGTGTGTGGGTCTATTATGGACCGACTCCGGCAGACGGTTCCTGGTATGATGATCCGGCACTCTGTCCGGCCGCACCGCTCTTCCGCCTGGGTATATACCCGTTGAACAACCTGCTGACGCTCTTCGGCACGCCGGTTTCCGTCCAACTCACCCACGCCCGTGTGGAAACCCAACGGCCCACTCCGGATAATGCCAGCGTCACTATCGGATTCGCCGACGGGGCAATCGTCACCCTCAGTGCCTCATTTGTCGTCGGCGGACCGGACATTTATCGCAACACCATGGTCATTGCCGGCACGCGCGGCGTCATTTATTTCAATACCGGGCCGAAACCGCGCGAGACCACCTCATCGTCACAACTCATCCTCTCGACGAATGACCGGATTGAGCATCTTAGCGTGACTGTACCCTCCGGCGAATATGATTGGGATTTCTTTGCCCAACGTGTGCGCAGCGAGGTGGCGGACGACATTACGACCCCAGCGCAGATTGTCACCCCTATTCGCGTGATGCAAGCGATCTCCCAGGCGGAGCGCACCGGCTTGCCCGTCACGCTATCGATGGAGTTTTGATGTTCGGCATTGCGTTTTGCTACCCCGGAGAATGGGTCAATCCCGATTCCCTGCTGCCCAACCTGCGCCGTTTGCGTGCCTTGGGTTATGAGGCGGTCGAGTTTTGGGATACCAGTGTGCAGCATTTCGGTGTGGACGCACTGGCAGCGGCCCTGCACAGCGCTGAGATCGCGTGTGCCCAACTCTGCCCGTATTTTAATTTTGTCGACGGTCCGGCGCTCTGGGATGAAAGTTTATCGATCGCGGACCGTTACCTGTCCTACGCGACACGACTGCATGCCCCGTTGTTGCGCGTTTTCACCGGCAAACCGTGGGGGGAGGGCGTCGTCGGCCCAGCGCAAGCAACCCCTGCGCAGTGGACGGCGGCTATTGACGGTCTGCAACGCATCTGCGACATGGCCGCCCCACGCGGGATCACCCTGGCGCTGGAATGCCACACCGGCAGTCTGATGGAAGACAGTCCCAATACCTTGCGCCTGCTCAACAGCGTGGCGCGGGAGAACCTGGTTGTCAATTTGCAACTACCGCTGGCCGATGGTCACGAGCCGCTGGCGGTCAGTATCCAGGAACTCGGGCGCTATACCCGGCACATGCATATCCACAATTATACGGCGTTGGTGGGAGGGATACTCACCACACTGGCCGATGGCGTCATCTCCTATACACAGGTCATCGACGACTTGCTTCAGCAAGGGTTTCGTGGTTATCTTTCGATCGAACATGCATCCCATGGCGGCACCCGAGATCCCTGGGAGATCGCACACATAGAAGCGAGTTATTTACACCAGTTGCGTGCAACGTTAGCACGGAAAGGTTATCGCTGACATGCCTAACACTATTGTGACGTTCGGAGAAATTATGGGGCGCATTGCGCCCGCAGGTTTTCAGCGCTTCGTGCAGGCATTACCCGGTACTGTCGAGTTCACTTTTGGCGGTGGGGAAGCAAATGTCGCGGTTTCACTGGCGCTGCTGGGCAGTCAAACCGCCTTTGTCAGTGCGTTACCCGCGAATCCCATCGCCGATGCCTGCGCCATGCAGTTGCGTGGACTGGGTGTCGAGACCGCGCACCTCCTGCGCACATCGTATGGTCGCCTCGGTCTCTATTATCTCGAATCCGGCGCCAACCAGCGCGCGAGCAATGTCGTGTATGATCGCGATGAATCGGCGCTGATGCTCACCCCCGCCACCGCATATCCCTGGACGGAAATCTTCCAGGATGCCGGCTGGCTGCACATTACCGGCATTACCCCGGCCCTGTCCGCCAACACCGCAGCAGCAACGCTGAACGCGGTAACCGCTGCGCAGCACGCGGGTATGACGGTTTCCTGTGATTTGAATTTCCGCAAAAAACTCTGGAACTGGCGTCCGGAAATGCATCCTCGCTCCCTGGCGGAAGCGACCATGCGCGAAATACTGCCTTTTGTCGATGTGCTCATTGCCAATGAAGAGGATGCAGAGCAGGTACTGGGTATTCGTGCCGCGGAAACGGATATCGAAGCCGGCGCATTGAACGTCGCGGAATATGTGGCAGTGGCACGCCAGATCGTTGCGCAGTTCCCCAATCTCACACGAGTCGCCATCACGTTACGCGAAAGCATCTCGGCCACGCATAATAACTGGGGCGGCATGCTCTACGACGCCGTCACCGGGCACGCGCATTACGCGCCGTTATCTACCGCAGGTGACTATGCGCCTTATGAAATCCGCGCGATTGTGGATCGCGTCGGTGGTGGCGACGCCTTCGCCGCCGGACTCATTTTTGCGCTGACGACCCCGGAACTTGCCGCGCCGGATACTGCGATTCATGTAGCCGCCGCCGCCTCCTGTCTCAAACATGCTATTCCGGGAGACTTTAATTATGCGACGCGTGCGGAGGTGATGGCCCTGGTCGGTGGGCTGGCGTCTGGTCGCGTCAACAGATAACCCGCATTTGAATCATGCGTCTGTGCTAACCTGCATTATTCATAACATTTCGAATAATGCCTCAGCCAGCCCGGCAATCAATTCGTTTATGAATAATCCGGGCTAAAGGAGCTTGTATATGGCGCCGCACGCGCGCTTTCACTATACCAGCCTTGCCGCGTTACAAGACGATATTGCTGCACTCGGCGTAGAAATTCCAGTGGCAGAGGAGCTGTCGATTCTACAGACACCCTATGCCTTCGACCGTCTGACGGCGCCCAATCGTCTGGCGATTCACCCGATGGAAGGTTGCGATGGTGAAATGGATGGTCGCCCGGGACCGCTCACCGTGCGACGGTATGAGCGTTTTGCCGCGGGTGGCGCGGGGTTACTCTGGGTAGAGGCCTGTGCGGTAGTGCCGGAAGGTCGCGCCAACCCCCGGCAACTCTGGATGACCGACGCGAATATCGATAGTTTCCGCGCATTGGTTACACGCATCCACACCTGTGCACAACAGGAAATGGGCGAACAGTTTCAACCAGTGACCGTCCTGCAACTCACGCATTCCGGGCGCTACAGTAAACCACAGGGGGCGCCCGCGCCGCTCATTGCCCACCACTCGGTGATCGACTGCAATTCCGCGGTGGTCCCTGACTTACCCGTAGTGACGGATGACTATCTCGACAGATTGCAGGATGCATATCTGCACGCCGCGGCGCTGGCACAACAAGCGGGCTTCGATGCGGTCGACATCAAAGCCTGCCACCGCTATCTAATATCGGAACTGCTCGCCTCCTTCACGCGTGAGGATTCCCGCTATGGCGGGAGTTTCGAAAACCGTACGCGTTTCCTGCGCGAGGTCGTCCAGCGCATTCATGAGGAGCTACCCGGTTTAGTCGTCACTTCGCGGATGAATCTCTACGATGCCCTCCCCTACCCCTTTGGCTGGGGAGTAGATGAACACGAGGATATCCAGCCCGATCTACACGAACCGCTGGCACTCATCGGCGCGTTAGGCCAGCATGGGTGTCGCACTCTCAATGTGACGGTAGGCAACCCCTATTACCATCCCCACTTCAACCGTCCCTATGACCGCCCTATCGACGGCGGTTATCTGCCGGACGAACACCCGCTGGAGTCGTTGGCGCGTTTTCTCACCATCACACGAACTGTGCAACAGGCTTACCCCGCACTGACCGTAGTGGGTACCGGATATAGCTGGCTGCGCCACTATCTGCCACATGTCGCAGCCGGGGTCCTCACCCGCGGTTGGGCGAGTCTTATCGGTGTTGGGCGTGAAGCCTTTGCCTATCCGGAATTTGCACGCGAACTCCTGACCACTGGTAAGATGGATCCGGCGAAATGCTGCATCGCCTGCTCTGGATGCACCCAAATGATGCGCGATGGGATGCCCTCCGGGTGCATGGTACGCGACGCAGCCGTTTATGGGCCCATTTACCGTGAAGGCCGACAACACGCGCATTGATTGGAAGATACCTTATTGCGTCATGATTCGAGAAATGGGCTACCCAGGAACTATCTTTTCGGAGGAATCAAATGTCTGCACCAACCGCATTAATTACCGGCGCCGGACAAGGCATCGGTCGCGGCATCGCCTTGCAACTGGCGTCCGCCGGCTACGATATCATCGCGAACGACATTGTTGCTGACCCCACGAATACGGAGACCGGTCTGTATGAGGTGAAACAGCAGGTAGAAAACGCCGGACGCCGCTGCCTACCCGTGCAGGCGGATATCGCGAATAGGGAAGATCACCAGCGGCTCATCGCCGCTGCACTGTCGGCATTTGGCGGCATCGACTTGCTGGTGAACAACGCCGGCGTCGCCCCCAAAGTGCGTATGGATCTATTGGAGACCAGCGAAGAGAGTTATGACCGGCTGATGTCCATCAACGCACGTGGTCCGTTTTTCCTTACCCAGGCAGTAGCCCGCCAGATGATAGCGCAGGTTGAAGCGGGACGCGTCCCCGCACCGATGATCATCTTCAGCACCTCCATCTCCGCGGAGGTATCTTCACCGTCACGCGCTGAATACTGCATTTCGAAAAGCGCACAGAGCATGGCGGCGCGTCTTTTCGCCCATCGGCTGGCGGAGTTCGGTATTTGCGTCTATGAATTGCGGCCCGGCATCATCGCCACTGAGATGACCCGCGTGGTGCAAGACAAATATGATCGTCTCATCGCCGACGGGCTGGTTCCACAAGCGCGCTGGGGCACACCTGACGATATCGGACAGGCCGTGGTTGGTCTGGCCTTGGGTTACTTCCGCTATTCCACCGGCGCTGTTATCGAAATCGGCGGCGGGATGGGCATCCCGAGATTGTAATTGCTCCGCGGTTGAGTGCGGACTGAAGTGAGTTGCACATGATACACGGCACGGTCACCATCGGGGGGCATACGCTCCCGGTCATTTCAACCAACACGGTCATTGTCGGTTCCGGGGCGGCGGCATTGAATTGCGCCTTGCACCTGGAGGCCCTCGGTTGTCACGACCTGTGCATTGTCACCGAAGGAATTGGCGGGGGCACCTCCAACAACACCGGCAGCGATAAGCAGACGTATTACAAACTTTCGTTAACCGGGAGCCAACCGGATAGTGTCTACGAAATGGCGGAAAGCCTATTTGCCGGTGGAAGCATGCACGGCGACATCGCGCTCATTGAAGCCACGCTTTCCGCACAATCCTTCCATCATCTGGTCCATCTTGGTGTGCCATTCCCCCACAATCGCTACGGTGGTTTCGTGGGATATAAAACCGATCATGACCCACGGCAACGTGCAACTTCCGCCGGGCCAAAAACCTCCATGCTTATGTTCACCGCCTTGCATCGCGAAGTCCAACGTCGGCAGCTACCAATCCTCGACCAGTGCGCAGTGATTCGCCTCCTCACCGCCGGCGAAGGCCGCGACAAACAGGTTGTCGGCGTGCTCTGCCTGGATACCGCGCGCCTTGACGACGCCGACCACGGTCTGTTTCTCATCAATGCTACCAATGTAGTGTATGGCACCGGCGGACCGGCAGTGATTTACCGTGATTCCGTCTATCCCCCGGTGCACACCGGGGCCAGCGGTCTAGCCTTCGAGGCGGGCATCTCTGGCCAGAATCTCACCGAATGGCAATACGGGTTGGCCTCAACAAAATTCCGTTGGAACGTCTCCGGCACGTACATGCAAGTGATCCCATGTTTCATTTCAACTGCGCAGGATGGCAGCGACGAACAGGAATTCCTGAATCCCTTCTTTCCCTCCATGAGTGCGCTGACCACGGATATCTTCCTGAAGGGGTACCAATGGCCCTTTGACCCGCGCAAAGTGCTGGAGTTCGGCTCATCGCTTATCGATATTCTGGTCTATCATGAATGCGTGGTACGCGGACGTCGCGTGTTCCTGGATTTTCGTCGCAACCCTTCCCCCGCCGGCAATACCGCCTTGGAGCTATTCGACTTTGCGGTGCTTTCCCCGGAGGCCCATCAATACTTGACGGCCTCCGCGGCACTCCTCCCTACCCCTTTTGCCCGTTTGGAAAAGATGAATCCCCTGGCGATTACGCTCTATCAGGAACAGGGGATCGACATCACGCGGGAGCCACTGGAGATAGCGGTCTGCGCACAGCATAATAATGGCGGTCTGAAAGGCAATATCTGGTGGGAGTCCGACGTCAAACACTTCTTCCCCATTGGTGAAGTGAATGGCAGTCATGGTGTCTATCGCCCGGGCGGCAGTGCGTTGAATGCCGGGCAATGCGGAGGGTTGCGCGCGGCCCAATACATCGCCCAGCGCTACCAGCAGACTCCAGCCACCGAAGAGGAATTCGCGACCCTGGTGGCTGCTCAGGTGACTGGACGACTGGCGCAAATCGCGAATTTGCTCACTGCCGGTGGGCCAGCAGAAGCTCTTACCACCTACCGGCAAGCGCTGCAAGCGCGCATGAGTACCGCCGGCGCCCATGTCCGCGACCTTACCCACATCACCGAGGCCATCGGGGAAGCCCGCCAGCAACTCGCACAGTGGCAACATACCGGTGTTCCCAATCCTCATTTGCTGCCATATGCGTTAAAGAACTACGACGCCATGCTCACCCAAATTGCCTATCTGGAGGCGATGGCGGAATACCTGCGTTGCGGCGGCGGCAGTCGCGGATCCTATATGGTCATGAACTGCAACGGTCATCTTCCCTGCGTGGGGTTGAGCGACGACTTCCGCTTCACGCTGGGTGACGACGCATTGCGCGACCAAATATGCGAAACAGTACTGGATGACAACGCCCAACCCCACCATACCTGGGTCAACCGCCGGCCAATTCCCACCGATGACGACTGGTTCGAGAATGTCTGGGCGGAGTACCGGGAAGATCACAACATACGGTAAGAATTCAGCGGGTTAAATAGAGCCTGACACAAAAATCTGCGCGCGATGCAACATCCCGGACATTGGGACAGGCTCTAAATACACGGCATCACATTACCACCGCAGACTGGAATATACGCGCCGGTGATGAAACTGGCGAGATCCGACGCCAGAAAGGCGACCACGTTGGCGATTTCCTGGTCGGTGCCGCGTCGTTTCATCGGGACATTCGCCTGGTACCCCTGCTGTACTTCGCTGCCGGACTCCCGCACGCTATCACTGATGGTCCACCCCGGCGCCACTTGATTTACGGTGATCTGGTGTTCACCGATCTCTTTTGCCAGGATGCGCAGCACGCCGTCCATACCGCGTTTTCCGGCGACGTAGGCGGATTGGCCGGGGAAATTTTGCATGGCGCATTCCGTATTAATGGCAATCACCCGTCCGTATTCCCGCGCGATCATCGCTGGAATAAACGCTTTGGCCATATGCACATTCTGCAGCACACAGGTGCGGAATTGATCAGTATAATCCTCAGACGCCTGTTCCAACACGCTGGTCCAGGTATATTGACTCACCGCGTTATTGACGATAATTTCCGGCGCCTTCCCCATCTGCTGCACAATCGCGTCACGCATCGCCAGCACGGAGTCCAATTCGGCGACATCTGCCTGTACCACCATACCGCGTACCCCCAGTGTGCGAGCCACCGACAGCAATTCCTCTGCTTTGGTGCGATTTTGCAGATAATGAATCGCCACCTCGGCGCCACACCCCGCCAACGTCCGCACCATGACACGCCCTAATTGTCCGGTGGCCCCGGTAACTACGGCTAACTTTCCTGACAGGTCGATTTGCACAAGACACCTCCAATAAATTTCTGTTACCATGATACGCGCACTGTACCCGCACCCGCGTATGTAGAGCCGGTCCCAAAGTCCGGGATGTTTCATCGCGAGCAAATTTTTTTAGTCAGGCTCTATATACTAAAAAGCGAGCAAATGTGTTGGGATCACGCCATCGAATGCCATTCCTGCGCCTCCCATTCCGCAAAGGCCACATCCGTGACAAATTGGTATGCTTTTCCACCGCGCAGCCGAAAGGCCGCGGCGACTTCAGCCGAATCGTCAATGAGCAGGCTGGTCTCAAATGAACTACACTGCATCCGCGATAACGCGATGTCACATAAGGCCATCTTATCCTCGGTGCCAACATCCGCGGAATTGACAATGGTGTCGAACACCTTCGAAAAACCGTGCGCCGGGACAACAAGGCGCGTAAACACATCCATATTCACTGTCACCAGCGCGGCCTGCCGTCCCGCATGCCGTTGTGCTTGCGCAAAACGCCAGAGATGAGGGGCCAACTGCATCTGGGTACACCCTTCCTCCAGCGCCGTCAGGATGTGCGCTACCGATACTCCCGATAATCCGGCAAGGTAATCGGCGATCTCCAGCGAGGATATCTTCCCGCAACACCATGGTGTCGCCCAGCGCGTTTTTTGCTCTCCGGTGAAGATCGCTTCGGTTACGATGTTACAGAATTCCGCTCCCAGGGGCCAAAAATACGGAGTTGCGCTTATGGTGCCGGCAAAATCAAAGATAGTACTGCGAATAGGGATATGCGTACATTGAATCGGCATGAGAATACAAATCCAGACTGTCGAGGTAAATGCACAACACCTTTGTCGTCGAAGCGCTGATTATACCATGACCAGCAGCCATTGGACACAGGAATGAAGGTGGCTGAAAAGTGGCAGACAGACGAAATCGATAACGAAATGCATGGTCAACGTGATTGACCATGCATTTCACAGGTGGTACTATCATTGTACCGCGAGAGCATCACTTGATCCATTCACCCGTCCCGACAACGTCGATATAGCCCTGTTTGCCGAAGGCGGCGCGGTTGCGGTTACCACCGTATGCGCCTGGAAGATGATACCGAGTAATCCGTATTTAGAGCCTGTCTCAAAGTCCGGCTCTATTTAGTAAGGTGACAGCATGCAAAACGGTCGCGAAGTACATGAAGCCATTTTCGCCGGCGAACGTCCGGAGTACCTGCCGGTTAACGGCTTGTGGCCGTGGGCGGAAGCGCTGGAATGCTGGCGCCGACAGGGATGCCCGGCAGATCAGGACCATAACGCGGTGTTGGGCTTGCAACCTCCACATGAAGAATGGCCCATCGGTCTGCCGCTCAATTTGAATATGGCGCCCACCTTTCCCATCTTACTCCTTGAGATGGGAGCAGAATACGTCACACTCGTTGATGAATACGGCGTCACCAAACGTTTGCTGCGCAGTGATTACGAGCGCTCTGGCGGCTATAAAAACGCGGCAGGGGCCATGAGCGCCATGTCGGAATGGTTGGACTTCCCGGTAAAAGATTTACGTTCATGGAAAACGATCTACGAAGAACGCTTCCAACCTGACCTGCAGGGACGTTTGCCGGCGGACTGGGATGCTTCCGCGCATAATAAGTTGGCGGAAACGCACTGGGTGGGTTTCTTTTGTTTTCCACTGTGTGGACTCTTCGGACCCTTACGCGAAATGATGGGCGTGGAAGGGTTGCTCTTTACCATGGTAGACGACGCCGCGCTGATCCATACCATCGTGAACGACCTTACCGACTTCTGGCTGGCCGCCTTTGCCCAACTGCTGCCCGCGGTGCGCCTGGATCAAATCACCTTCTTCGAAGACATGTGCGCGACGAAAGCTTCACTTATCAGTCCGGCGATGTTCCGCGAGTTCCTCACCCCCGGCTACCGGAAAGTCATTGGCGGGTTGCGCGAGTTGGGCGTGCGGGAATTTTGGATGGATACGGATGGGAACGCCTGGTCGATCCTGCCGGAGATGGTCGCCTGCGGTCTCACCGGCACATCACCCTGTGAAGCACAGGCCGACATGGACGTTAGGCGTCTGCGCAACGCCTTCCCCACCTTGAACCTGGCGGGGGGCATCGACAAACGCGCATTGGTGCAGGGACCGGCAGCCATCGACGCCGAGTTAGCAAATAAAATGTCCGTGGCTTGGGAACGCGGACGCTATATCCCGGGCCTCGATCATGGCGCCCCCCCGGATATCCCGTGGGCACATGCCCAGTACTTCGCCAGTGAATATGTCAAATGGTGTGAACAACCGCGGGGGTAGCATGTCCATGCATAGCAAAATGCCGGTTGCAGCACGCTAAGGCGGAAAGGATCTTGCCGCCATTAGCGGGCGTTTAGCTAACCCGCTTTATTCGCGAAGCGAATAAAGCTCTGGTTAGCCGAAGCATTATTCATGCGTTCATGAATAATGCGGGCTAATGATGTCTTCCTTCTCCAAATTTCCTACTGCCAGCACATCGATGTTGCGTACCTGACGCATGATGCGATTGATAAGCGAGCCGCGAAGTATTTCTTCCAGCCGGCTATGCACGGATTGCCCCATCACGATAAAGGTCGCCTGATGTTCTTTCGCGAAGTCGATCAATGTATCGGCGGTTGAATCTCCCTCTAACTCCACCATCTCCCCACCAAGGTTACGCGTTAATTCCACCAGTTCCTGCAGCAGTGCTTCCTCGCGCTGCGGCAACAGTGTACCGGGTACCCGCACATACACGGTCCAGAACAATCCATTCATACGACGGGCTATTTGATAACCCCGCCGTACCAGCTTGGCGGAAAGTAAATGCGGTGTGACACAGATCATCACTCGTTCCTGGGTCCGCCAGGTCGCGGCAATGCGCTTTTCATCCATATACTCACGCAGTTGCTCGTCGACTTCTTCCGCGGTTTTCCGCAGCGCCAATTCGCGAAGGGCGCTCAAGTTGCCGGGACGAAAGAAATTCTTTAAGGCGGTGGGTACCTTGGCTAACGCATAGACATCGCCGCGCTTGAGTCGATTCAGCAACGCGGAAGGGGTCAAGTCGATCAAGACGACTTCATCGGCAGCATCGAGAATGGAATCCGGCAGCGTTTCGCGTACGCGGATGCCGGTGATTTCGAAAACCACGTCATTGAGACTCTCGAAATGCTGGATATTAACCGTGGAGATGACATTGATGCCCGCGTCTAATATCTCGATGACGCTCTGCCAGCGTTTCGCGTGATTCGTACCGGGGATATTCGTGTGCGCCAATTCGTCGACCAGCGCCCATGCCGGATGGCGGGCAATGACCGCCGCGGTATCCATTTCCTCGAAAATACTCCCGCGGTATTCAAGCACCTTGCGGGGTATTTGTTCCAATCCTTCCGTGAGTTTGAGGACTTCAGCCCGCCCATGGGTTTCGACGATCCCGACTACAATGTCTTCTCCGCGGGTGACGCGACGATGGGCCTCGGCAAGCATCGTATAGGTTTTCCCGACGCCCGGCGAATAGCCCAGAAAAATTTTGTGTCTGCCTGATCGATGCAGTGGTTTGGGCAGATGATCATCGTTCTTGGTCATCGTATCGGTGTTCCATACAGGCGGTCCAACAGCATATTCAATTGTAACACGTTCACGCGCGGTTCTCCGAGGATACCGAATTGGCGATCCGTGATGTTGGACACGACCAGAGTATGCACGGTTTCCTCCAATATCCCACGGGCGCGCGCAATACGAGGCAGTTGTGCGAATGCGGTCGCCGGTGTGATGTCAGGGTCTAGCCCACTGCCCGACGTGGTGACCATATCCACCGGCACATCGCGCAGGCCGGGGATGTCGCGACGAGTTTGCGCCACTGCGCTGCGTATCCGATCAACCAACGCTTTGCTGGTTGGGCCCAGATTCGATCCTCCGGAAGCCAACGGGTCATACCCATTCCCGGCGGCAGAGGGGCGGGAGTGGAAATACGCCGGACTTGAAAAGGTTTGTCCGAGGAGCGAAGACCCACGTACGACATTGCGCGCATACACCAGACTGCCATTGGCCTGGTGGGGGAAAAGGACTTGTGCCAGACCGGTCGTCACCAGCGGATACACGATGCCGGTGAGTACCAGCGTTAGAATAGACATCCGCAATGACGTCCACAGATAATGCATCATAGGTGCCTCCTAGCCTGCATTATTCATAACATTTCGAATAATGCCTCAGTTTGCCCGGCAGTCAATTCGTTCATGAATAATCCGGGCTAATCTGCCAGACGTATGGAAACCAGCAACAAGTCGATGAGTTTGAGCCCGATAAACGGTGCGATAATCCCACCCAACCCATAGACAAGCAGGTTCGCGCGCAGCAATGCCGCCGCACCCACCGGTCGATACTTCACTCCACGGAGGGCGAGGGGAATCAAAGCGACGATGATTAACGCATTAAAGATGACCGCGGAGAGAATCGCGCTGTGCGAGGAGTGCAGCGCCATAATGTTCAAGGCTTTCATTTGCGGATAGGTCGACAGGAAAATCGCTGGGATAATGGCAAAATACTTCGCGACATCGTTGGCGATGCTGAACGTGGTCAGTGCACCGCGGGTCATCAGCAATTGCTTGCCGATTTCAACAATTTCAATAAGCTTCGTCGGATTTGAATCCAAGTCCACCATATTGCCCGCTTCTTTCGCGGCCATAGTGCCGGTGTTCATCGCCACCCCGACATCCGCTTGCGCCAGGGCCGGCGCATCGTTTGTGCCGTCGCCAGCCATCGCGACCAGCTTCCCCTGTCGTTGTTCATCCTTAATCAGCTCCATTTTTGTTTCCGGCGTCGCTTCGGCGAGAAAGTCGTCGACACCGGCTTCGCGCGCAATTACCGCGGCGGTTAACGGATTGTCGCCGGTGATCATCACTGTCCGGATGCCCATCGCGCGCAATTGGTCGAAACGCTCACGAATTCCGCCTTTCACGATATCCTTAAGGTGAATGACGCCAAGAATCTGCTTATCTTTCGCGACAACTAACGGCGTCCCACCGGCCAGCGAAATGCGCTTCACAATCGCGTCCAATGCTTCAGGCACGAAACCGCCATTTTCCCGGACCCAATTCATCACGGCATCTGTCGCGCCTTTGCGAATACGCTGACCTTTCCAATCGATGCCGCTCATGCGTGTTATCGCGGAAAAGGGAATAAAGAGCGCCTCTTCATGTGTGAGATGGCGGTCACGGAAACCGAATTCCTTCGCCAGTACCACAATGGAGCGCCCTTCCGGTGTTTCATCACTTAGTGAGGCGAGTTGCGCGGCATCCGCCAACGCTTTCACCTCAACGCCTTCCACGGGAAGAAATTCCGCGGCCTGCCGGTTCCCCAGGGTGATCGTCCCGGTTTTATCCAGCAACAGCGTATCGACATCTCCCGCCGCTTCGACGGCGCGACCGGACATTGCCAACACATTATGGCGCACCAGACGGTCCATCCCCGCGATGCCGATGGACGATAGCAGACCGCCGATCGTGGTGGGAATCAAACACACCAATAATGCGATAAGTACGGAAATCGCCACCGGCGTACCGGTATATAGCGCGAAGGGCTGCAAGGTGACGACCACCAGGAGAAAGATAATGGTCAGTCCAACGAGCAAGATATCCAGGGCTATTTCATTTGGGGTTTTCTGGCGCGACGCACCTTCCACCAGCGAGATCATGCGGTCAAGGAATGTCTTGCCGGGTTCGGAGGTGATTAATACATGGATTTCATCGGATAACACGCGGGTGCCGCCGGTGACTGCGCTGCGATCGCCACCACTTTCACGAATAACCGGCGCCGATTCCCCGGTAATCGCCGATTCATCCACGGATGCGATCCCCTGGATCACTTCTCCATCACCCGGGATAATCTCCCCGGCGGATACGATAACGACATCTCCTTTCCGTAACAACGAGGCCGGAATCACCTCAACCTCGCCACCGGTGAGCATGCGATTCGCCGTCGTTTCAGTCTTCATCTTCCGTAGCGAATCAGCCTGAGCTTTACCGCGACCTTCCGCCATCGCTTCCGCGAAATTCGCAAAGAGCACCGTAAACCAGAGCCAGGCGGCGATGGCGGTCAGAAACACTGTATCAGTTCCCTGGCGTATCGCACTGGCGACCGCATAATAACTGCAAATCACACTGCCGATTTCCACGATAAACATCACGGGATTGCGCATCAACGAGCGCGGGTGCAGTTTGCTGAAAGAAACACCGATCGCTTGTGGAATCAACTCGCGCATATTGCCGACGGACTGGCGGGTGCGCGACTTCACATTCGCCGGCGGTGAAGATAGTCCGTGAATGTCATGTTGGTCCGGCATTAGCTAACTCCATTCCTATCAGAGGCGCCCGGCATGCATCAAAAAATGCTCGATGATGGGTCCCAGCGCATAGGCGGGGAAAAAGGTCAAGGCGCCGATAATGAGGATCACCCCGATGAGCAACCCGACGAATAAACCGCCAGTGGTGGGGAAGGTGCCGCTGGTGGCGGGAACAGTCGTTTTACCGGCCAATGATCCGGCTATAGCCAGCAATGGTATTGTGGTCAAAAAGCGACCGATGAACATGGCGCAACCGGTGGTGATATTATAGAAGGCGCTGTTGGCACTCAGGCCGGCAAAGGCACTGCCGTTGTTGCCGGTGGCCGAGGTAAAGGCATACAGGATCTCCGACAACCCGTGCGGTCCCATATTCAATCGACCGGCCAAGCCCGCCGGGAAGACCACCGCCAACGCGCTGAAACCGAGAATGCTTGCTGCCGACACCAGCACGTAGAGCATGGCCATCTTCATCTCGCGGCCTTCAATTTTCTTTCCCAAATACTCCGGCGTGCGTCCGACCATCAATCCGGCGATAAAGACAGCCAGCAAGGCGAAGACGATGATGCCATGGAATCCGGCCCCCACCCCGCCGAAGATAATTTCCCCGAGTGCGATATTGAGCAGGGCCATGCCGCCGGCCAGCGGAGTGAAGCTGTCATGCATCGCATTCACCGCGCCGCAGGAAGCATCGGTGGTCGCCGTGGCAAAGAGTGCGGAATTGGCAATGCCGAAGCGTACTTCTTTGCCTTCCATGTTGCCCCCCGCTTGCAGTGCCGAGACGTGTTGATCGACGCCGAGAGTCGTTAGTATCGGGTTGCCGATTTGTTCAAAACCATAGATGACCGCCAGTCCCATAGCAAAAAGCAAGAGCATGGCGCCAAACAATGCCCAACCCTGTCGTTGATTGCCAGCGAAACGACCAAATGTATAGGTCAGACCGGCAGGGATCGCGAAGATCGCCAGCATTTCCAGGAAATTTGTGAGCGGGGTCGGGTTTTCAAAGGGATGAGCGGAGTTGGCGTTGAAAAACCCGCCGCCATTCGTCCCGAGCATTTTGATCGCTTCCTGTGAGGCAACCGGCCCTTGCGGGATCGTTTGATGCACGCCTTCCATGGTCGTCGCGGTGATATACGATGAAAAATTCTGGATGACGCCTTGCGATACCAATACTAACGCGAAGAGCAGGCACAGCGGGAGCAGAATCCATAATATCGTCCGTGTGATATCGACCCAGAAATTGCCGATGTCCTGCGTTGCCTGTCGCGTCATCCCGCGGATAAGCGCGATCGCGACCGCCATACCCACGGCGGCGGAAAGAAAGTTGTGCCAGGCCAGACCCGCCATCTGCGTGAGGTAGCTGACTGCTGTTTCGCCGGCATAGGCTTGCCAATTCGTATTGGTGGTAAAACTCACCGCCGTGTTGAAAGCCAGATCGGGGCTCAGCGCCGGCAAGTGTTGCGGATTCCCGGGCAATACCCCCTGCACACGGAGTTGCACATACACGATCACCGCACTGACCAGACTGAAGGCGAGTAATGCCAGGGTGTAGGAGGTCCAGCGCATCTCGCGCGTGGCATCAACCCCACACAGACGGTACAGCACGCGTTCAAGCGGGCGTAACACCGGGTCGAGAAGCGTTCGCTCTCCGGCATACACGCGCGCCATATAGCCGCCCAACGGTTTCGTCACGGCCACTACGAGTACAACAAAGAGCACAACTTGCATGATCCCCAGCAACATTATTCACCTACTCTCACGCCGTCATGGTCCTCTACGGGTGGTGTCACATCCGTTCCGGGTGCAAGAGGGCGTAACCCAGATAGATGAGCAGTCCGAGAGCGATGAGCCCCATTATGTAATTCTCGATGTTCATGGTTTCCTCCTGAGATCTGTCGAGCATAGTGCGCGCCGAGATAGAGGCTGAAGAAGGCCGTAATGGTTGACAGATTGATGATCAATGCCAGACGAGCATAGCCGATGTGCGTCATATACTCCACCTGTAGCATGATCGCCAGAAAAAGTATTCCGGCCCAGATGATATAATAGCCGGTAGTACTGCCGGGTTCACGCACCATGGCCGCGGTGGGGATCGCCAGGTACAGTAACCAAAACAAGATGAGAATCCAGAGAATTATACCGACTACCATCATGATGACCACTCCTTTCGAAACCTCCAGCAGGTCGCACATGTCTGTCGAATTGCGCGAAATACCCGCGGATACGACTTGTGTAGGCCCAGACTTACACACGATCCGTAAAAGTAACATAGGCGCGGAACAGACAGAAGATCAGCACGATCATCCCGACATAGATCACATCCAACATCGCGTTTCCTCCACCATCCATAGGATGCTATAGGTAATATACCGCGCTGCTTGTGAACCACTGGTGAAGAACAGGAGGGGTGGTGTGAAGGTATTGTGAACTAGGAAAAAAATATTGGAGAAGTGTCTATGACCGGGGCATCCCATTGTTCAAACTGTACCAATAAATGATGTCTTTCCCCATTTAATTTGCAGGCCCCTTCGCGCGGGCGTCCGCGGAAGATCATTCTGCGGGGCGATGCGGAGGAATGAAAATGGACTGGGGTTGCTCAGTATGGATCGTGGTAGTGGTGTCGGTTTGCTCTACTACGATCCAGTAATGAGGCTCTGTCCCTATTTACTCTCCAGGTTTAAACCCATTTGTTACTCGAAACTTCGGAAATGAGAAATTCTCAACTGGCAATTTTCCAATTACTCTCCAACGCTTACTTCTAATAGATGCGAATAATCCGACAAATACGGGTGGAAACATCTCTGCTAATCGTTGTAACTCAGCAACTTGAACTTCAACATTCGTAATAATGTCGTATATTTTTACTAAACAGCCATAGCCGTCTGGACCTTTCTGATAATAAAGATACTGCCCATAGGCAAACTTTCCATTTGCCAACGGGAGAATTAAACAATCACCTAGACTTATCAATATCATTGCCATGAGTAGTTCCCTGGGTATCCAATTTCGGACAATAGTGGACAGTCACCTATTATCAATTACCTTTGGGGTAGCGTCGACAGCCTTTCGCGTTCTTACTCAACGACGAATCGGAACCCGACACCAGGTTCGGTCAGGATGTACTGCGGGACCGCCGGATCGTTTTCGATCTTCCGTCTCAAGTGACTCACATGCACCCGCAGCGCCTGGGTATCCTGTTTCGCCTCAGCTCCCCAAATGTGTTCCAGCAGCATGGATGAGGTGACCACGCAGTTGGCGTTCAGCGCCAGATAGGTGAGGATATCGTACTCGAGCGGCGTCAGACTGATCGGTTGACCGGCGCGCGTGACCTGACGATGCACCAGATCCACAACCAGCTCGCCGGTGGTAATTATCGGCGGCGGCGTCTCGCGGCCACTTACCCGCCGTAACAAGGCCCGCACCCGTGCCAGCAATTCACCGGTCAGGAACGGTTTGGTTAAATAATCATCCGCGCCGGAATCAAGGGCGGTGATTTTATCCGTCTCCCCTCCCCGCACGGACAAAACCAGAATCGGCGCGTGATACCATTCACGCAGTTCCCGGCACACGGCTATCCCATCCATGCCCGGCATGGTCAGGTCAAGAATGATCAGATCCGGCGCGTGATCCGCGGTCAATTCCAACGCCTGCTGGCCGTCAGTCGCCAGTATCACGTGATAATGCCGTGCGGTCAACAGCGACTTCACGGCCCGTCGTATCTGCTCTTCGTCATCGACGACCAGGATTGTCGCCAGCATATCAGCATTATTCATCGCTGCTCCTGTTCCGCCAGGTCATTGCGCGGCAAGGCGATTACGAAGCGCGCACCGTGGGGTTGCACGCCCTCAACCCAGATTCGTCCACCGTGAAATCGGACGATTTCTGCCGTAATCGCAAGGCCCAGTCCTGTGCCCGACGGCACCAAGGTCGCACCGGCGCCGCGAAAAAACTGCTCGAAGATGCGCTCCCGCTCGTGGGGCAGGATGCCCGGTCCGGTATCCTCGACCCACAGGTGCACCTCCTGTCCGCGCGTGGAAGCGCCGATACGGACCGGCAGTTCTGCCGCAGAGTAGGCCAGTGCATTTTCCACGAGATGCTGCAACGCGCGTGCCAATTGTTGGTAATCGAGTAATAATGCCGGCAACCCCTGGGGCACGGCAAGAATGATGCGTTTACGCTCTGCCGGACTTAGCGTCCGCAACGCGGTGCCAATGATTTCCCCAATGTCGAACCAGTCTTTTCGCGGTTTCCACGCATCGGCTTTCAAGCGCGAGAGATCAAGTAAGGCGGTAATGCTGTCATTCAGGCGAAGTAAATCTTTTTCAACAACCGCCAGTTCATCACGAATTTCCGACGGCTCCCAGGCGACATCTTCTCCGCGCAAGCTGGAGATCGACGCGGTGACCGCCGCCAGCGGCGTCTTCAACTCATGGGACACAGAGGAAATCAGCGTGCTCTTCAACAGCTCAGTTTCATGCAAAGCTCGTGCATGACTGGCGGTTATCTCCAGACGTTGGCGTTCCAGGAAGCCACTCACTAAATTGGCCACGGACACCAGCAGGCGCGCCTCGTGAAATGAATAGGGATGCAGGTCCATTCGGCCACCGATATGCAGGACTCCTTCCAGCTGTGTGGCGGTTTGCAGCGGTAAGAAAAGATCATGGTTATCCGGACACGGCGTCCCGTTGGCATGATGGACGGAAATCGGCCAGGTTTCGATCCCCATTTTAGTCAGCGAGTCGACCGAAGGTAACC
>Ga0118677_10000527_pt1 | contig 83470 bp, 86 predicted proteins | sample AliMusrvi5mmetaG_FD_86154 | JGI IMG/M metagenome (GOLD analysis project Ga0118677, IMG submission 86154)
CCTCACCAGCTCGTTCGACGAGGAAGTGGTCACCGATGACAAGGGGAAGAGCGAGACCCGGACGGTCCTGAGATTCCATCCCCGCATCGCCCCGATCAAGGTGGGTGTTTTCCCCCTGCTCAAGAACAAACCGGAACTCGTTGCCAAAGCGAGAGAGGTTGTTGCCATGCTCCGGCCCCACATGAATGTCTTCTACGATGAGACAGGGGCCATCGGAAGACGCTATCGCCGTCAGGACGAAGTGGGCACGCCCTTCGGAGTCACGATCGACTTCGAGACCCTCGGCGAAGCCTCTCCGGAACTCAAGGATACGGTTACCATCCGCGAACGTGACTCGATGGACCAGAAGCGCATTCCGATTTCAGATCTTCTCTCGTTCCTCCTAAGAAAGGTTCTCTGATCGCCGGAACAAAAATCAGTCTTTTGCTGATCCAAATCCCCGGTCAGTCCGTCACTTTCGATTCGATCTCACCCTTGGCAAGTTGGGTCCGGATTGTTGCTCCGGAAGCAACTTGGGATGCCGAGGTCATGACCCTTCCATCCAGGGTGCGGGTGATACTGAAACCTCGTAAAAGAGTGGCCTCGGGATTCAGCGCAGACAGAGCGGCGGCAACCCGATCCAAGCGCCCCCTCATCGACTCAAAGCGTTGTGTCATGAGAGCGTCGGTCCACTCGGAGAGGGAGCGCATCCTCTGCCTTGCAGAGGCCAGAACAGGACGGGGATGGCTTACCGCAAGTAATGCCTCGTATCTGAAGAGTGCAGATCTTAATCGTTCCAACCTGAGAAGCATTGCTCCCGTAAGATCCTCCTCTTGGCGATCCAATGTCTGTCTCGCCTCGTCGACACGACGCAAGGGTTCCCGAAACAGGGAAGACTCCGCGAGCAGGAGTGTTTTGTCGTTGTAGCGTTCCAGAAGAGCCGTGGCTTCACGTCCGATCCTGCGGACAAGCGAGTTGCACCGCTCCATGACCTCGGATCCCTCCGCCGCTAGCAATTCGGCGGCTGCACTCGGTGTGGGGGCTCGCAGATCGGCCACAAAATCAGCGATTGAAAAATCGATCTCATGTCCCACTGCGCTGACAACAGGGATGGCGGAATCAGCAATCGCCCGTGCCACAACCTCCTCGTTGAACTCCCAAAGATCCTCAAGGCTCCCACCTCCACGGGTCAGAACAATCACGTCGACTCTGCCAATGACTTTCGAACCTTTGGAAAATTCACCGATTGCGGCCGCTATCTCCATGGCGGCTCCCTTGCCCTGAACCCTCACGGGATTGATCACGACACGAAGTCCGGGGTTCCTCCTGTGAAGGACCTGTAAAAAATCGTGGATGGCAGCACCGGTCGGTGAGGTGACGACCCCGATCCGGCGCGGAAATGGCGGCATCTCCCGTTTGCGGGCCTGATCAAAAAATCCTTCGGCGGCCAGTCGGCGTTTGAGTGCCTCAAAGCGGGCCTGAAGGACTCCCTCTCCCTTGGGACGGACCAGTCGTACCATTAACTGATACTGACCGCGCGGTTGATAGACACCAATCTGTCCAAAGAGGCAGACCTGTTGGCCATCCCTGAGTTCCATGCTGTCGAGTTGGGACAAGGACCGCGCAAAGAGAACGCAGGAGAGTTGGGATCCTTGATCCTTGAGGGTGAAATAACAGTGGCCCGAGGACTGCCTGCGAACGTTCGATAGTTCCCCCTCCACCCAGAGAGGAGCGATCCCACCTTCGAGCAGGTGGGAGATACGCCTGGTCAGTTCGGAGACAGAGAGGATGACCTCCTTCTGGTTTTCATCGGTTTCGACCGGTTCACCCCCCGTCTCCAGGCTCTGGACCACTTGCTCTCCGCCAGGTTCCACCTGGGGAACGGACTTCTTGGCTCTCTTGCTTCCCTTCACACGAGCGAGATTCCTGGGAGTGGAGATTTTTTGCGGCAGGAGCAACGGCATGTCGAACCCAAGCAAGAATTCACCACTTGCTCCATCCCCACGACCTCCACCAGGCATATCAGATGAAGTCATCAGGCAAGCTGCTTGGTGAGCGCGGCAAGCAGAAGCGAAAGGCGCTTGGAAATTTCGAGTTCCTCAAGGAGTTGCTGCCGAACGCTCGAATCTGCCACGAGCGTGGAGGCCACCAGATCCGTGATGGCCCCAATATTCGAGATCTGTCCAAGGTAGGCTTCGAATTGTTCGGGCAGTTCGATTCCCTGCTCCTTGAATCGTGCGCAGAGAGCGTGAAGTCGTGTCACCTGCATCGCGAGAGTTTCGTCCTCCTCCCCAATGGTCTCAAGATGATCGATCCTTGCCATACGGAAGGGTTCCAGTTGTTCCCAACCCGAAAAGCGGACACGACCAACTCCTTGAAGGATGAGGTTGGAAGTTCCGTCGTCGTTGCGAATACAGGCCCTGAGAAGACCGATCCCAGCGATCGGGTGGAGTTCCGATTCCTCCTCGTCACGCGGCATCGCAACGGCAAGGATTCTGTTTGTCCCCAGAGCCTCCTCGAGCATGGAACGGTATCTTGGTTCAAAAATGAACAACGGCAGCAATGCATTGGGGAAGAGGGTTGCACCCGGCAAAACCATCACCGGAACCGTCTTGGGCAAATCCTGAAAATTCTGCCGACTCATTGCTGAAGCGTATCCACTACAATGATGCGCTCAAACCTCAAAAAAGGAGATTTTTCCCACCGGACCTCAATACAGGCATACCGTAGCTACAAAAAAGGGTGCGGATGAATTCATCCGCACCCCTTGTTGAAGTCTGATTGGAATCAGGAAGTCTTTTAGCGCTGGATTCGGGCTGAACCACCCTTTGCTAGCGCCTTGACCTGATCGACAGTAGCCATGGTCGTGTCACCGGGGAAGGTGGTGAGCAGGGCTCCGTGGGCCCAACCGAGGCGGACAGCCTCCTCCGGAGTCTCACCGCTGAGCAGTCCATAAAAGAAGCCTGCTGCATATCCGTCTCCGCCACCGACTCGGTCGATGACGTCAAGTTCCATGGTCGGGGTGGTGAAGGTCTCGCCGTTCACCCAAGCCACCGCGCCCCAGCTGTGGCGGTTGGTGGAGTGCACTTCCCGGAGGGTCGTGGCGACGACTTTCACATGCGGGTGCTTCTTGGTGACGTTGCCCATCATGCTGAAGAAGGCGCTCGGATCGAGCTTGTTCTTGGAGTGAACTTCGGGGCCGGGGATCCCGAGCCCCATCTGGAGATCCTCTTCGTTACCGACGAGAACGTCCACATTCTTCACGATCTTGTCGAGGACGGCGACGGCGCGGTCATGGCCACCGACGATGTTCCAGAGCTTCGCGCGGTAGTTGAGGTCAAAGGAGGTGACGGCACCGGCTTCCTTGGCGGCCTGCATGGCCTCGATGATGACCTCTGCGGTTGTCTCGGAGAGAGCCGCGAAGATACCTCCACTATGGAACCAACGGACACCCTGGGAGAAGATCTCCTTCCAGTTGAAATCGCCGGGTTGGAGTTTGGAGGCGGCCTCGTTGCAGCGGTTGTAGAAAACAACCGGTGCGCGAACGCCCTGACCGCGGTCACTGTAAACGGCGGCGATATTCGGCCCGTGCACACCGTCGTGCTTGAAGTTCTTATAGTAAGGCTTCACTCCCATCGCCTTGACACGCTCGGCGACGAGGTCACCGATCGGATAGTCAACCATGGCGCTTGCCATGCCGGTCTTCAGACCGAAGCAATCGGCAAGGTTTGCCGCCACGTTGAACTCACCCCCGCTGACATGGATGTCGCAGTGGGTGGCCTTCCGGAAGGGAATGGTGCCTGGGTCGAGGCGGTGAATGAGTGCGCCAAGGGACAGGAAGTCCAATGCGCCGTCTTTGCGAATATTAAGGCTCATGTGTGGTTGGTGGTTAGGGTGGTTGCTTAAACGTTGTAGGTGCTAGAGGAGATGTTGCCTCCGCGCCCGGTCCAGTTGGTATGGAAGAACTCGCCTCGGGGCTTGTCCACGCGCTCGTAGGTGTGGGCGCCGAAATAATCGCGCTGGGCCTGGAGCAGGTTTGCGGGAAGGACCGCGCTGCGGTATTGATCGAAGAAAGAGAGAGCCGTGCTGAAGGCCGGAACGGGGATGCCCTTCTTGGCGGCTGTTGCGACGATGTTGCGCCAGCCTTTCTGGCTGTTCTTGATCTCCCCGCGGAAGTAATCGTCAAGGAGAAGATTCGCGAGCTTCGGATTCTTGTCGTAGGCCTCCTTGATCTTGCCAAGGAAGCGGGAGCGGATGATGCAGCCTCCGCGCCACATGAGGGCGATGCCCCCGTAGTTGAGATTCCATCCATACTCCTTCGCAGCAGAGCGCATGAGCATGTAGCCTTGCGCGTAGCTGACGATCTTGGAAGCATAGAGAGCGCTCTTGATGTCCTCGATGAACTGCTTCTTTTTGGCGGGATTGGAGGCGATGCTAGAAAGGAAGGGCTTGGGTCCCTTGAGCTTGCGGGCGGCCTTGATGCGCTCGTCCTTGAGGGCGGAGACGCAACGGGAATAAACGGCCTCGGCCATCAGGGTGATGGGGATTCCGAGTTCCTGGGAATTGATGACCGTCCACTTGCCCGTGCCCTTCTGACCGGCGGTGTCTAGGATCTTGTCAACGAGCGGTTGGCCATCCTCATCATGCTTGCCGAGGATGTCCCGGGTGATCTCGATGAGATAGCTGTCGAGGTCTCCTTTGTTCCACTCGGCGAAGACGTCGTGCATCTCGGCGGCACTCATACCGAGGCCATTCTTCATGATGTTGTAGGCCTCGCAGATCAGCTGCATGTCTCCGTATTCGATGCCGTTGTGAACCATCTTCACGTAATGGCCGGCACCACCCTCGCCCACCCAGTCACAGCAGGGAGCACCGCCGTCAACCTTGGCCGATACGGACTGAAAGATCTCCTTCACATGGAGCCATGCCGCAGGACTGCCGCCGGGCATGATGCTGGGGCCGCGACGGGCACCCTCCTCGCCTCCGGAAACTCCGGTGCCGATATAGAGAAGGCCCTTGGACTCGACATACTTGACGCGACGGGCCGTGTCGTCGAAGAGGGAATTTCCCCCGTCGATAATGATGTCACCGGCCTCAAGGTGGGGAAGGATCTGCTCGATGAAATCGTCCACGGGTTTGCCCGCCTTCACCAGCATCATCACGCGGCGGGGACGCTTCAGCTTGGAGACCATCTCGGCAATCGAGTGAGCGCCCTGAACCTTCGTCCCCTTGGCCTCATTGGCGAGGAACTGGTCCACCTTGTCGGTGGTGCGGTTGTAAGCGACGACGGTGTAACCGTGGTCGTTCATGTTGAGGATTAGGTTCTGGCCCATGACGGCCAATCCGATGAGTGCGAGGTCTCCTGTAGGTTCCATGTTTATTAAGTTAGAGTCGGCTACTTTAGCGCTGCCCTTCCCGAGGAAAAGCAGAAAATACCCGTGTGATAGAACTTGGCTGGCAGACGAAGGTATCCTTTAGTAGATCCTATTAATTATGAAATCGCCGCAGATAGCCCTCCTTTTTCTAAGAAAATCATGAGCCTTTACGTTGTGATGGGTGTCTCGGGTTGCGGTAAAAGCAGCGTCGCAATGAACTTGGCAAAAGCATTGGGCGGTGAGTTTCTGGATGCCGACGACTTCCACACCGAGGAAAACAAGCGGAAGATGCACTCCTGCTCCCATCTTACGGATCAGGATCGCGAGGACTGGCTCAAGGAGCTTAATGCAGAGCTCAAAAAACGCGACGCCACGGCACGTCCCACCTTTCTGGCCTGCTCGGCACTCAGATCTAGCTATCGTGAACAACTGAAGTCGGGCCTCTCCCAGTTGGATTTTATCTATCTCAAAGGGTCTCAGGAGTCCATCCGGCGACGACTTGAGTCCCGCAAGGATCACTTCATGCCGGTGGAACTTCTCAAGAACCAATTCGAAACGTTGGAGGAACCGCTTCCCGGAGAAGCCATCGTCATTTCCGTGGAAGAAACCCTGCCTGATATCATCGCGAGCATCCTTTCAAAGATCCACACCGAGTAAAAAAGCGTTCCGCAAGTGAGCCCTGTAATGACTTGCCCCTGATCCCTCGACTTTTGACTGCCCATCCTCGTAAATTCAGAGTTTACTTTTCCACAAATTCTCCCAACAGAAACGAGAGCACCATGAAATCGAAAACTTTTATCACCGACAACTTCCTCCTCGAGGGGGAAACAGCAAGGGAACTCTATTTCGGGTATGCCTCCCCGCAACCCATCCACGACTATCACTGCCACCTTCCTCCCAAGCAGGTTGCCGACAACCATCGTTTCTCCGATTTGGCTGATATCTGGCTTGGAGGCGATCACTACAAGTGGCGTGCTATGCGAGCCAACGGTGTCGCCGAGAGATTTTGCAGCGGTGATGCCAAAGGGTATGACAAATTCCTGGCCTTCGCAAAAACCCTCCCTTATGCAGTCGGCAATCCGCTCTATCATTGGAGCCATCTTGAACTCCTCCGTGTCTTTGGAATCGACCTTCTCATCAACGAGGAGAACGCCCCCGTGATCTGGGAACAGGCCAATGCACGCCTTCAATCCAATGATCTGGCCGCACACGGGATTCTTGCCTCCAACAAGGTCGCCGTGATCGGAACAACCGATGACCCGGCCGATCCGCTGACCGAGCACGAACGCATCGCCTCCTCCGGGATCCCGACCAAGGTCTATCCCACGTTCCGTCCTGACAAGGCCCTGAATGTGCACCTGCCCGAACTATTCAACCCATGGTGCGACCGACTCGCCGCGATTAGCGGAATCGAGTGCGGCTTCCTTGGCGGACTCATGGATGCCCTCAAGAAACGACATGACGACTTCCATGCCGTCGGAGGAAGACTTTCCGACCATGGTCTGGAAAGTTGCTTTACAGCCGAGTGCACGGAGAGCGAGGCAAAGATCATTTTTGACAAAGCCCGTTCTGGGCAACCTGCAACCGCTGAGGAACAGCAAAAATTCGGATGGTTCATGATGCTCTACTTCGGCCATCTCGACGCCGCCCGCGGATGGACCAAACAACTGCACCTGGGTGCTATCAGGAACACGAATTCCCGGATGCACGCACTTCTCGGAGCGGACACCGGATACGACTCCATCAGCGACGCCCCTCAGGCACGATCCCTTGCACGGTATCTGGATGCCCTGGAGAGCACCAACCAACTTCCCAAAATGGTACTCTATAATCTCAACCCCGCCGACAACTACGTACTGGCAACCATGGCCGGAAATTTCCAAGACGGAAGCATCGCAGGCAAGATCCAGTTCGGCAGCGGATGGTGGCATCTCGACCAAAGGCAAGGTATGGAATGGCAACTGGAGGCACTCTCTCAGTTGGGTCTGATCCGCCGGTTTGTCGGCATGCTGACCGATTCCCGCAGTTTCCTCTCCTACACACGCCACGAATACTTCCGCAGGATTCTCTGCAACAAAATCGGGAATGAGGCCGATCGTGGACTTCTGCCCAAGGATCTTGGAATGCTCGGATCAATGATCCGGGAGATCTGCTTCACCAACGCCCGCGACTTCTTCGGCCAGCCCTGCGGTTACGACGCCGTCGTTTAGTTTCTGAAAAATTTCCGAATCCCCCGGAAGGAAGAATTTCATGCACTGTTCACCTCGGGCTTCTTGGAGTCCGTAGCGGCCCTCTCTTTAATCTTCTCAGGCTGGTGGGATTGGAACCCCAAATATCTCTAACCCATTGAACCGCTAAGCTCCACTCCTATTGAGTCCGGGGCTTTCGTTTCCTCTCACGGTTTCTTTCACATCTTTCCATAGTCATCGTTTAGGGAGTTGGATTCCAAAAACCACCCCCTGATCAAGGAGATGAATGGCTTGGAAGATTAAGTGGTGTTTAACGTAACTGTTTGGGCCTCGTAACTATTTGGTCCTTAAGGATGAAGAATGCTTCCCACTCGGAACCCGATGCTATTGGTCGAAGTGGCTGCGGGACGGTAACCGCGGGACGAGGACTGCATGAGGTAGCCGGCGAAGATCCAATCACCGCCGCGAGCTACACGAACCTCTGCCGGGTATGAAGAGCTCCCGCTGTAGGAACTCTCCATCCATTGGAAGACATTCCCACCCTGACCCATCGTGCCGTATGGGGAGCGCCCTCCGGCGAGAGTGACTGGAGCGGGAGCCGAGGCAACATGATTGAACACAGCGGTTCCGGACGCCGTTCCGCTGATGACTGCCATAGGGGCAGCACTGCTCCCCGTGGGATAGAGCCAGTAACCGCCAGAGTTGCTTTTGTTGGGGTCGTAGTAAGCCGCCTTGTACCACTCGTTCTCACTCGGCAGGAAATAGACGCAATTGGCGTTGCGATAGAAGTTCGTCCCGCCATTCGTCCACGCTTGATTTGTGGGCCAGAGGGTCATGCTGTAGGAGTTATTGGAATAGGTCAGGTTGTAGGCGGGAGTATAACCTTGGGAAGTATTGAGCCAATTCACAAAGGCCGCCGCTTGGTACCAAGTCATGCTACAAGCAGGTTGTTCCCCGCTCCAAGCACCTGCCGTGACTCCCTGCAAACCATTTGCCGTAGCGGCATTGATCTGGCTTTGTGAAATAGCGTAGGCGCCGATCTGATAGCTGTAAGAGACTTTCCCGAAGCCATTTGTATCGTTCGCGTTGCCGGGATTCCCAATCGTTACGAAGTCGATGGTGAAGGTGTTCGTCCCTGCTCCGAAGGTGTTGATTTCAGGTAGAGCCCCGAAGATTGTCCAAGAACCGGGGTTGGAGTTTGGGGAGGAATTCGCAGCAATAGCACCGAGTGCCAGATAGGTGCAGTTGCCATACTTAACGACATTACCCTGTGAGTAGCTCGAGGCCGTGTTGTAGATGCCCGCATAGCTGATGGTGAAGGACATCGCAGGCGTGGCGTGAAGAGGGACCGATGTCAGAACGCTCCTGACAACAATCAGCAGGAAGAGAGCGAAGAATTTGGAGAGGTGGGACTTCATCGGGGTGTTTATTGATTCACTGATCCAACAACACCCTCCTTACCCCCTAGGATTAAGCAAGAGGGATAAGATGAAAATGAGAATAAACCGTCAAAGACAAAGCATATAACATCTACAGAGTTAACATAGCGAAGGCCTTAGCATATATTGGAGAAGCAGTTCCCCTACCACCCCTCAAGAACAACTTCAGCGCGTGGCGAACGAAGTGAAACCAAGAGATCGCTCAAAAAGCAGCCGTCCAAAAAACAACCACCTCGTAAAGCAGCTGTCTCAAAAAACAGATTTATCAAAAGGTCACCACTCGATGACTGAGGAGGCCCAGGTCAAACCTCCTCCGAAGACGACGAGGTGGATCAGTTCACCCCGCTTGAAACGCCCTTGACGCGCCGCCTCATCCAGAGCAATGGCCACTGCGGCAGCAGAGGTATTTCCGTAAAGGTCAAGGTTGACCATGAAACGCTCCATGGGGATGTCAAGCCGTCCCGCAATCGCTTCGATGATGCGTAAATTCGCCTGATGCGGGATGAAACAAGTGATCTCATCAGCCGTTACTCCGGCATCCTCCAGGACCTGCTTCGAGGCGTCCACCATGGCGGTGACGGCGTGCTTGTAGGTCTCCCGTCCGTTCATCCTGATGGTGGCAGGCTTTTGCGATGCATTATCGGCCGTCACGGGACAGGCGCTTCCGCCTCCCGGGATATGAAGAATCTCCGCAAGATTTCCATTGCTTCCCATCCGGGTGGCAAGAATGCCCCGAGATCCTTCACGGTGCCGGAGGATCGCAGCGCCAGCACCATCCCCAAAGAGGACACAGGTGTTCCGGTCGTCCCAGTCGACAATACTGGAGAGTTTATCGGCTCCAATGACAAGAACTGTGTTGTACGTTCCCGTAGCGATAAATTGGCGGGCCGTCTCAACGCCGAAAAGGAAGCCGGAACAGGCTGCAGAAAGATCAAAGCAGGCTGCGTTCACCGCGCCGATCTTGGTCTGCACAAAACAGGCCGTACTCGGAAAGAACATGTCTGGCGTGACTGTGGCGCAGATGATCAGGTCGATTTCCTCCGGCTTGATCCCGGCGTTCTCCATCGCCGCCTTGGCTGCATTTGCAGCTAGGTCACTGGTGGGCTGCTCAAGGCCCGCGATGCGGCGCTCCCTGATTCCTGTTCTGGAATGAATCCACTCGTCGGTGGTATCGACAATTTTCTCCAGATCCGCGTTGGTCATCACCTTTTCAGGCACATAGCTGCCGGTTCCGATGATGGAAGCCGTCCGGTCAGATTTCATGGGAGGCGGGGGCGGAATCGGAGGGCTTCACGGAGGGCCCATCATTCCGGAGGGACTTGGTCAAGGCTGCGTTGTTCTCGTTGTAGGTTTTGACTGCCTCGACGATGCGAGGGTTGACCTGCTCCCTGATGAAGTCGGTGGCCACGCGGATGGCGTTCTTGATGGCCAGCGGAGAACTGGAACCGTGGGCGATGATGCAGATCCCGTTCACCCCGAGAAGGGGGCTCCCGCCGTAGTTCTCGTAATTGGTGCGACTCCGAATGGCACGGAAAGCATTGCGGGCAATCCACGCTCCAAGCATTCGGAACCTAGTCTTGAGTAATTCATGCTTGAGCCAACGGAAGACAGCGCTTGCCGTTGCCTCGGCCGTCTTGAGGACAACGTTTCCGGTGAATCCGTCGCATAGGATAACCTCGACAGGATGCTCGAATACGTCGTGCCCCTCGATGTTGCCGCGGAAATTCAGGGAGGAGGCTTTCAGTAGCTTGAATACATCCTTGGTAAATTCACTCCCCTTCACGTCCTCACCTCCGATCGACATCAGGCCGATCTCGGGGTTTTCATAACCGAGGACGTGCTTTGAGAGTACCGATCCCATGATGGCGTATTGAAGGAGATGAACAGGGCGGGCATCAACATTGGCCCCAGCATCAATGAGGACGCAGACATTCTTTTCCGTGGGAAGATAAGATGCGATTCCCGGACGTTCAATTCCCTCTAGGGTGCGGAGTTTGATGGTTGTCGCGGCTACGGCGGCCCCAGTATGGCCTGCGCTGACGATGGCGTCGGCATCACCCTTCTTCACAAGATCGACTGCCCGGGAGACGGAGGAGTCCTTTTTGCGGCGGACTGCTTCGACGGCGGCATCGCTCATCTCCACAACCTGAGTCGTGTGGACGATCTCGACGCGCTGATCGGTGCACCCTATCCTCTCGAGTTCGGCCTTGATCGATGGCTCGTCACCCGTCAGGTAAAGGCGGGTAATCTGAGGATACTCCCGGAGGGCAAGAGCAGCCCCGGCAACCGTGTTCCGAGGAGCGAAATCCCCTCCCATGGCATCGAGGGCAATCCTCATCAACAGGTAATCTGAACGTCGTTTTCTTCCTTCCGTTTTGGAAAGAGGAGTCGTGAACTACGCCACCTCGACATCAAGGACTTGACGTCCCCGATAAGTACCGCAGGCCTTGCAGGCGGTGTGAGAATTTAACGGAGCCCCGCACTGGGTGCATTTGCCGAGCTTTGGCGCATGCCAGCGGTTTGCTGCCTTGCGGGTGCGAAGGCGCATCTTTGAAGTTTTACGTTTAGGGACTCCCATCGGATGGCGGTGTTTTGAGTTGGTCGAGTGCCGCCCAAATGACCCTGGGCGCCGCTTTCTCCACTGATGAAAAGGAGTGATCGGAGCCCGCGGAAAAATGAGCGGGGCAGGTCTTGTCTCCACCCGAATCGCATCGGGGATGCGCGGGTAGAAGGAGATGAATATCCTCCCTGACCTCCTCGGTCAAGTCAACTGATTCATTTCCTTCAAGTTCCTTCTGCAGGGAAAACGGATCGGAAACGATTTCTTTCTCAAAAGATTCCAGGCAAGAGACGCATGTCATGCGGACGCGTTGCATCAACCACCCGGTTGCAAAAAGGCCCCCGTCGGACAATCCCACGTCCAAGGAATACCTCAAGGGGCTCACTGGCTCGACTCCCGCAGAAGCAAGTTCCAAGGCCGCAGGATCATCCTCTCCCTCAATGTGAAGGGTCTCTCCCTGGGGAATCTGTTTCAGGTGGAGTTTCATCGGATGCTATCCAGAGACTACTGCAGACTCGGTGGGTTTGCCTTGGGAAATCTTTCACGCAGGGCGGCAAGCACCGGCAACGAGACGAACGGGGAAACATCCCCTCCCAGACGAGCCACCTCCTTGACAATCCGGGAACTCAAAAAAATACAATCCTCTCGGGGTGTCAAAAAAATCGTCTCGATCTTGGGTTCCAAACGGCGATTGGTCAGCGCCATCTGGAATTCAAATTCAAAATCCGATACCGCCCGTAAACCCCTGATAACGACAAAGGCCTCCCGGCGACGGCAAAAATCCACCAGTAATCCGTTGAGCGGTTCGACGGTCACTCCTTTGCGCTCCCCAATGCTCTTTTCGATCAGCCCTATTCTCTGAGTGGTGGAAAAAAGGGGTTCCTTGGCCTCATTGTCCGCCACGCCGATGATCACCTCTTCAAACAAACCGATCGAACGGTTGATCAGATCGAGATGACCATTCGTAACCGGATCAAAGCTTCCCGGATAAATCGCGCGGCGGTGGCTCATGAAGAAATCACTCCCACTCGATGGTTGCCGGAGGCTTGCTGGAGACGTCGAGGACGCAGCGGTTCACTCCCTTGACCTCGTTGATGATGCGGCTGGAAATTTTCCCCAGCAATTCATAAGGAAGTCGGACCCAGTCGGCCGTCATGCCATCCTGACTCTCCACGACACGCAAGGCGATTGTGTAGTCATAGGTGCGCTCATCCCCCATCACTCCCACCGACTGCACGGGAAGGAGGACGGCGAAGGACTGCCAGACCTTGAAATACCATCCGGAGGCTTTCATTTCCTCAAGAACGATCCTGTCGGCATCCCGCACGATGCGAAGGCGGGCCGGTGTGATCGCTCCAACAATGCGGACCGCCAGACCGGGACCCGGAAAAGGCTGACGATCCACCACCTCGCGGGGAAGACCCAGCTCGCGTCCCACTTCGCGAACCTCATCCTTGAAGAGTTGGCGCAACGGTTCCACCAATTCGAACTTCATATCCTTCGGAAGACCCCCGACATTGTGGTGACTCTTGATCAGCGAGGCCGGATTACCAGCGATCGGAACACTCTCGATGACATCGGGATAGAGTGTTCCCTGCGCTAGGAACTTGAATGGTTGAGATGAGCCCTTGGCTGATTTCTGGAGTTCGATCGCCGACTGCTCAAAGATACGGATGAATTCTGTTCCGATGACCTTGCGTTTTTTCTCGGGATCTGTGACCCCCTTGAGCTTACCCAGAAAGCGACTTGTCCCGTCGACGATCTTGAGGCGGATCTTGAAGTTGCGCCCGAACAACTTGTCCACCGCATCGCGCTCACCGGAACGCAGGAGTCCGTTGTCAACGAAGATGCAGGTGAGTTGATCTCCAATGGCCTTGTGGAGGAGTGCTGCGGCAACGGAGGAGTCAACGCCCCCACTCAGGCCAAGGATCACCCGTCCGTCTCCAACTTGGCTGCGGATCTGGGCACAAATGCGTTCTATAAAAGAGCCCATGGTCCAGTCGCTCGGGCATCCGCAGATTCCGTGAAGGAAGTTCTGGATGATTGATTTCCCCTTCGGTGTGTGATGCACCTCGGGGTGGAACTGCATTCCGTAAATGCGGCGCTTCGCATCAGCGATCACGGCATGCGGTGCATTCTCCGTGGTGCCGATGGCAACAAATCCCTTCGGCAACTTCTCGACGCGGTCGCCGTGGCTGTTCCAGACATCAATCTTCTTGGGCAATCCCTTGAAGAGTGGTGATGTGCTGTTGGTCGATAGAACCCCTTTGCCGTATTCACGGTGGGTGGAGCGAGCCACGACCCCTCCGAGGTCCCTCGAGAGAAGTTGCATGCCATAGCAGATACCGAGGATCGGCACCCCGAGTTCGTAGATTGCTGGATCGACTTGAGGAGCCTTCGGAGCATAGACGCTGGCAGGGCCTCCGGAAAGAATAATGCCCTTTATGGAACCGTCGGCGACGATCTCACTGGCCTTGGTGATATGAGGGACGATCTCCGAGAAGACGCTGCACTCCCGCACGCGGCGCGCAATGACCTGAGTATACTGCGATCCGAAATCAAGGATGACGATCTTCGAGGAAGACTTGGAATCGGGAGATATTCTTTTGGTTGGTACGGTTGATTTTTTGGAAACCTTTTTCACAGGGGTTTTGATACGGGAAGCCATGACGGTGAAGAATTAGTGGCCTTGATTACTGGAAGTCGTTTCCAAAGGATTGGCCCGACCCCATGTCGCCCTTCATCACCTTTTCGTTGTAAAGTTGACCTTGCCCGCTCAGGCCTTTGACAGCCGTATCGGCAATCGTATCCGCATCCTCCTCGGCCGTCGCGCAACCGGTCATGCCTACCAGAGGAATCATCAAAATCAGGAGTAGAAGAAATTGGGTTGGTTTCACCCGCCAAACGTAAAAGATCTTCAGGATAAGGCAATGCGAGAAGGTAACGTGAACACCCCCCCCTCTTTCACTGAACTCCTGCTTGAGGCTTATTCCTCAGGAATTTTCCCCATGGGCTCTTCCGATGGAAGCATTGAATGGTATTCTCCCGATCCCAGGGGAATCCTCCCTTTGGAGGAATTTCATGTGCCTCACGGACTTCGGCGGGCCCTTAAAAAGGGGGGCTGGGAAATCAGGATTGATCACGACTTTGAATCGGTGATCCAAGCTTGCGCCTCCAGGCAGGAAACTTGGATCACGCCGGAGATCCAGCGAAGCTATTTGGAACTTTTCGAATGGGGACATGCGCATTCGGTTGAGGTTTGGCTCGAGGGTCGCCTTGCAGGAGGACTCTACGGAGTCTCCCTTGGGGCCGCTTTCTTCGGCGAATCGATGTTTCACAGGGTCACCGATGCCTCTAAAGTTGCCTTATGGCATCTCGTTAGAATCCTGAAAGAATCCGGTTTCCTCCTCCTTGACACCCAGTGGAACACTCCTCATCTGGCAACATTCGGTGCACGCGAAATCTCACGCGGGGAGTATCTCGAAAGATTGGCCGATGCAATCGGCAAAAGCACCCTCTTCCAGGACACAGAGTCGACCGCTTTGTTTGAACGATCCGATACCGATGGTGTCGAATCTACATGACTCAACAACTCATCAATGTGGTGATTTCAGTATCGGGAGGTGCCGCCACGTACGCACTCCTAAAGTGGATCACCGTCCGTCACGGTGCCAAAACACGTAAAGCACAAACACCGGTTAAACTTCCGGAATCTTTGGCTAGGAATTCGCGGAGGCGCGTTCCAGCACGCTCGTCGTTGAGCGACCCGGCACCAAAGCCAGCAGGCTGATCGTTGCGCCGACCTCCTCAAGCGCTGCCCGTTCGCCGGGATCCAAGGTCTCGAGCGTGTAGTCCCCACCCTTGGCATAGATTGCGGGGCGAAGGGTTCGAATGACATCCGTCACCCTCATTCCATGAAAAATCGTGACGTGATCAACACACCGAAGGGCAGCTAGAACCTCGGCGCGGTCGGTTTCACTATTAATGGGTCTGGTCGGCCCCTTGAGTTCCTTCACGGAAGTGTCGCTATTGACTGCCACGATCAAGGCATCTCCGAGTTCCCTAGCCTGCTGGAGATACCTGACGTGACCCGTGTGAAGCAGATCGAAGCAACCATTCGTGAGAACAAGGCGACGGTTTTTCACACAATAAGACTTTCCAAGCGCCTGCAATTCATGATCGGTGACGAATCTTTTCATAAACCTTTATCGGAGACTGAAGGAAAGAGACTTAAAAGAAGATTTTCTGGGTGTAGGATTGAGTTTGCAAAAAAAATGAAAGCTGAAAATTTCACGTTGTGACTTTAAGACCCCTCCCCAACATGAAAAAAAATCCCTCCCTTTCTTTTTTTGTCGCCCTGTTCGTTCTTGGGGCATCTGAATTCACTGCCTCGGCGGAGACAAACAATCTCAGTCCGGAAAAAACATCCAATTCTGCCCAACCTCCAGAGACCGTTGCATCTCACATCGGTTCTTCCTCGGCGATCCCAGACTCCTCCGTTCCGGAGTTAAAGATTACGCCGGTAACGATCAATCCGGCATCGACCCTTGAAATCATGCAGAAAGTGGCGGACTGGCAACTGGCCAATCCGGCAACCAATAAACCGACTGTTTGGATCCAAGGGGCTGGATACATCGGTTTCATGGCACTGGCGGGAATCTCCCCGGATTCCAAATACCGCAACGCCATGATGGCGATGGGAGAGACCAACCAATGGCAACTCGGCGCCAGGCCCTATCATGCCGATGACCACTGCGTGGGCCAAACCTATGCGGAACTTTACATGCTCAACAGCGAATCCAACATGATCGCCCCCCTGAGGGAAAGGTTCGACTTCATCCTTTCCCACCCGCCCGCATCGGACAATCTCGATTTCAAGCAACCGGGACACGGTCAACAGAACTGGTCATGGTGTGACTCGCTTTTCATGGGGCCTCCCGCATGGTTGCGTCTCTACACGATCACAGGCGACCAAAGGTATCTCGACTTTGCCGTTACAAATTGGTGGCGCACCTCGGATTACCTCTACGACAAGGAAGATCATCTCTTTTACCGCGACAGCACCTTTTTTGATAAACGCGAGGCAAACGGTAAAAAGGTCTTCTGGGGACGTGGCAACGGTTGGGTGATTGCTGGCATTGTCAGAATGCTTCAACTCCTTCCGGAGAATCATTCCGCCTATCCCCGCTTCGTTACCCTTTTTAGGGAGATGTCCGCCAAGATTCTCACCTGTCAGCAATCCGACGGACTCTGGAGGGCAAGCCTTCTGGATCCAGACAGTTACCCTCTTCAGGAGGCGAGCGGTTCGGGATTCTACACCTACGCATTGGCTTGGGGAGTGAACCAAGGAATCCTCGATCAGGCAACCTATGGGCCTGCGATTCTCAAAGCGTGGTCGGCACTGGTTGCCTGCGTACAACCCGACGGCAAGCTGACCCATATCCAACCGGTAGGGTTCGACCCGAAGAATTTCCCAGCGGACTCCACCGAGGCCTATGGGGTGGGTGCATTCCTTCTGGCGGGAAGCGAGATCTTCCGCATGGGCGTCCTAAAAAAGGCCCATCCAATCGCCGTCAAGGTCAGCAATCCGGCGGGCTTCTGGCGTGAAAACGAAACGGTGGATCTCCCACTCGCTGGCAAGCACGTCGTGATGGATGGTCTCTCCTCCCGAATCCTCACCTCACAGAGTTATGATCCCCAACCCGGCGACAGCAGGCTGCTTTTCCAAGTGAATCTTGCCCCCTTCGAAACCCGAGCCTATGCCGTTCTGGATGCGGCGGATGTTCCGTCCGTCCCGACGCCGATCCAAAAGACCTCCGCACGCTATGTGCCGGAACGCTTCGATGATTTTGCCTGGGAGAGTGACCGAATCGCCCACCGCATCTACGGACAGGCTTTGATGAGCAGCAAGGAGCACACGATCAGCAGTGGGGTCGATGTCTGGATTAAAAAGCACCGGATGCTGACTGTTGACACCATGTATAAGACGGGTCACTACCATGAGGATAACGGCGAGTTCATGGATGATTACCGCGTGGGAAAAAGCCGTGGGTGCGGAGGAATCGGAATCTGGGATGGCAAACAACTGCTCGTCTCCCAAAACTGGCGCAACTGGAAACTGATCACCAGCGGACCGATCCGCTCCGAATTCGAGGTCACCTACGATCCATGGGATGCAGGCAAGGGAAGAATGGTCTCGGAGACCAAGAGACTCAGCATTGATGCCGGTTCCTGGTTCACGAGAGCAACATCCACCTTCTCCAGTCAGGATGACTCCCCGCTGACCATAGCCGTAGGTCTTGCCGAACGTTCAAGCGGTCCCAGTGGCAGCCCAATCATCGCCAAGGATCAGTCCGAAGGCTGGATGACCTACTGGCAACCCGAAGACAAACCCAAAGGAATTCAGGCGACGGCAATTGTACTTCCGAAGGGGAGCGTGAAGGGATTCACCACCGATCTTCAGGATCTGACGGAAACTAAACTGCACGAAGTCGTTCCTCAACCGACCCATGAAGGCGCCCCCGCTATCCGCAATTTCCTAGCGATCTCCGAAGCGGAGGTTGGCAAACCTTACAGTTACTATCTCGGCGCCTGCTGGGATCAGAGCGGTGACTTCACAAACAATGTGCTGTGGGACAACCAGACCCAGCGTGTCGCGGAGCGACGCGACCATCCGCTACAGATCGACATCACGAAGCCCTAGTACCCTTGGGGATGCTAGAGCCTATAACAATCTCGCAAACCAAGTTGATCGAGGGGTAATCTCAATCCTTAAATTGGTTGGAAATCAGTTAACCGGAGCGAAGCTTCCGTTAGGAAGCTGGCGATAGAGAGTCTTGCCCCTGGGATAGGAGGGGGCATAGCTGCCGTCCGGTTGTTGGAGATAGCTGATCTTGGCGGGCACAAAACCATCACCCGAGCGGACGTAAAGTTGTTGGTTTGTCTGCTGTTGGGCGCCACCGCCAGAGCCGCTTGCCTTGGGAATGAAGGCATTGATGGCCTGGGATCCCACGCTTCCCGCTCCTGCGGAGATGGCACCAGCGGCAACAGGGTTGACACCTTTCATCAGAGCCCCCGTGCCGGCACCGATCGCGGCGGCGGAGAGTCCCTGCACAACAGCCGCCCCCATCGGAGTCATAACCTGACGCGGTTGACCATTTGATCCGACTTCCGTTGTGCATCCCGATGCGAGAAGTGTGATGAGCATAGCGACCGGAAGAGTTCGAAGCGCAGTTGGAGAGTTGACCGTGAGAGTTTTCATGCGGTTTTATGCTTCCTTAAGTATCAGAGAGGTTTCACGAAAATCAACCAACTTTATGACGACGGCATGAAGCCCTGTTCTCTTACGATTTTCACAAAAAACTCATTCAAGCCGGTGTAATGATGGGATCGTTTCCTTTGCAAAAGGAAGAAGGGAGTCAGGCCACTTCTTAGACTCCAGTTCTCCCCAATAGATATAGGAAGCTCCAAGCTTGCGGGCCGTGCCCCGCCAATCTCCCTCACCATTCATAAGTTTATTGAGAAGTTCCAGTCGCTCCTTGTAATCAAGTCCGTGGCTCCAGAGATGCCCCTCATATCCGCAGACCACAGGGTGTCCAAGCATCAGGACGGGTTGGTTATATTCAGGTGCACAGGCGATGACTGCATTCGGGGAAATCGTTCTCAATTCCCAGCTTGCAGTGTTCAAGGAACTGCGCTTGACGAGAAAATAACCATGCCTTCCATCAAGTCCCACCAATAGGGTTGCAGCACCGGATCCGAAAAGAAGCAGGAGTGCGAGCACTCGCAACGCCTGCGGGCGGGGAACCAACAACTCGCTCCAAAGGTAAGGTGCAATCACAAGCCACGACCAGATCATCAACTTCGTATTGTCCCATGGCCAGGGGGCAAAGCGGATCAGCATGCAGGCCAGAAAGACGAAAGCGGCAGGCCAAACAAAAGCCCGGGCAACAAGCTCCCCCTTTTTACCCCCTAAGTAAAAGCAAAGGATCACTGCAAACGGCAACGCTACACCGAAATTCCAAAACCAGAATTGATAGGAACCATCCGAAAGCCAGCCAATCTGCCAACCCAAAGCATGAATCGCGGAAGGTCCCCCTGCTCCACTGGTTATCATCCATCCCAGGAGAGCCATGAGTGGCCAGGAAAAAAGAGCCAGCTTCAACATTTGACGACGGGAAAAGGGAACGAGAATTGCCATCCCGGCCATGGCGACCCCAAGATACAGCGCGCCATGAATGCTGAACAAAGGCATTGTTCCCAGGAGAAGGATCTGAACCGGCAGCTGCAGAACTCTTTTTTTCCCCTCACCGAATGCCTCTTCTCGCCACGCGGCAAGAAGCAAAAACCCGGCGGGAAGAGCATAGAGAAAACCTCGTTGCGTCACAAAAACAGTCAGGAAAAGATTTTTCCACTCACTCACTTCCTGGGGGTTTCCACCCCAACCTGTCTTCAGAAGGACAATCGCCGCAAAACCTCCGTTAAAGAGAAGGGCTGCCAGCGCAACACCTCCTCCCCAACGCCAGAGTGCATATCCGGTCAGGGCTGAACCGATCAATCCGCACCAGATCAGAGAAATCGCGGGGGGTATGCCCCCGACCATCAGCAGGGCATTGAATAGGTCCGAACCGAGGGGATAGCGAAGCGGATCACCAGCAAGGATTGGACTGGCAGGCCACCAATGGGTGGTGGAGGCAAGCCAGTTTATAAACGAAAGATGAAGGGAGAGATCCCCCAGATTATTGGGGGAAAGAACCTTCCAATCATCGTCGCAAGCATAAAAAATCCAAAGAAAAGCACGCGCCGAAGAGGCTGCAAAAATGGCGATCATGATCCACCCCCATCCGGTCGGTCGCCGGAAGTTCCCCTGAGGGCAGGTCAATCCAGCAAGAATCGCACAGCTTAATCCAATAGAGAGAGAGATCCAAGTGACGACCCCGTGACCTCCTCTCAAACCATGGCCAAGCCATGCGAGGGGAAGGGATACGAGAACTGCGGCGGCAACACAGGAAAGAATGGCAACGGGTAATCTCACGATCTAATGTTTTTATTTTTCCTTTGGTGTGCTGGGAAATACCCGTTCCACCTTCCCATGACCAGGTTCACGGAACCATTGATCAAAGAGCGACTCGCGGAACCAAACAGTGCATTCGTCCATGGAGTCGCGAAGGTGAAAACGTCTTCGGAGATAAGGTTCCTTGATCCGGCTTTCGACCATTTTTTGCTGTGAGGTCAATGCCACAATAAAATCTCCCTTGAGGGGATTGGGGGGTGGCTCCTTTTCGTAATAACCGATCCGGGTGAAATCTCCAAAGATCCAGGGCAAGGGGTAATAACTCTCTAGGATGATTTGAGCATTCATGGCATAATTTCTAGGATCACGTTCAGCCACTCCCAGAACCGGCGCGGTCAACACGGTTATTCCCGGCAAGGTCTGCACATAGACATAACGCTCCAAAGGGTCGGAAAAGTGTTGAAAATTCAGGCTGATTGTTTTCACCAGCGATGCGACAAGCAGTCCCGAACACAGGATCAGGAACAAAGGTCTTAACCCTTGATACTTATGCCAGATCTCCTGAACGGCGCACCCGAAGAAAATGGAAAAAGGCCAGATGATGGAAATAATGCACCAAGGAGTCTTGTAGGGGACAATCGAGTAGGCAATCAGGACCCCCAGACCGTAAATGGCCAGATAGCGTTGCAGTGGTGGGGCCGGGAATGCAAGCCGCACCGCATAGACGAGACCAAGCAAGGCTAGCCACTCGTAGTGCCACATCAGGGACAACCAATAATAGTTGAGGGGGCCGATCTGATAATCAGACTTCACATGACCTCCCGCACTTGTTCCTGTATGAAACCACTTGATATAGGCCTTCGCAAAATCAGGAACTCCTCCCCAGTTGAGGAAAGTTCCGGAATAGAAGAAAAGGAGCGTTAGAAGGGAGAGTCCCAAATACCAGTAGAGTTCACGCCGTGACCAAGATGGTTTGGCCATGGGAAGGAGCGGACGAGACGGAACCACTTTTTGCCAAAGAAAGAGGCTTAATGCGGCCAATACCAGGCACCCCAGATGGATTGCCGCAGTCTCCTTAAGAAGGAGGAGAAGGGTGACTCCGGTGACGGTAGCAGCGAGTTCGCGTTTCCCGCCACTCTGCCAAAGTCCCATGACACCCCATGCCGTGATCATCATGGAAAGGACAACCAAGGATTCATGGATGGCATAGCGGCCGTAAAAAACTGCGGCCGGTGAAACAGCTAGGGCCAAGGCTCCAAGTCTTGCGGCGTTGCCTCCAAAAAAACGTTGAAATTTCAAGGACATCCAGACCGAGGCGATGCTTGATAAGATGGAGGGAAGACGAAGTGCCCAGAGATTACGGCCCAGAAGGGTAAGAAAAAGAAAGAGAAGGTAGAAGTAGAGCGGCCCGTGATAGTTCTCGGGGTCGTAGCGGTAGAAGCCTGCATCTCTCATCTGGTCGACAAACCATCCGTTGATTCCCTCATCGAAGTGAGCTGGCTTCAGATCAAGTGCCCAGAGCCTCAAAAGGGCAGCAAGAATAAGGATCAGTATCTCGACAATCATCGGGAAGAGAATCCACCCCATCCGGTGATTTTTTGAAATTGGAGTCGTCTGGTTGTCCACCGGTAATAAAGAAATTTATTTTACACCAGTTGCGGTGAGCACCTCTGAAGCGGTTTTGAAATGCATTTTAGCCACCTTAGTGAGCATGCCGGGCCCGTAGATCTTGATTAACTCGACAGCCGCGTCCTTGACCTTCGTGGAAACGCCTTTGGGAAGCGTGATGCCGAGTTCCTTGCCATGCTTTTCAAGCCAATCAATGAATCCCTCACGGGCAAGGATCGAGGCGGCAGCCACAGCATAATCGCTCTCGGCCTTCGTCCTCTGGTCGAGTTGGATCTTTCGCCCGTTTTCGAGCAGGGCCTTCTGAAGAATTCTCGAGTCGGCAAACTTGTCGGAAAGGGCACGAGGGCAGGCAGGCACACGGATGCAGAGATTCTCAATGATCCGGGCGTGTCCCCATGCAAGAAGACGGTTGAGATTTCCAATCGAACTATAAAGTTGGTTGTATTTTTCAGGGCTGAGGACAATGACTTCGGATGGGGCACCGGATCTACGGATCACCTCCGCAAGTTCACGGATTTTTTTGTCGGTTCCAATTCCCTTGCTGTCCCTGACCCCAGCATCGCGGAGTTGGCGGGCCAGATCCCCGTCAACAAAAACACCCGCGATCACCAATGGCCCCAAAAGATCCCCCTTCCCGCTCTCATCAACACCAAAATGGGGGTCAAACTGCTCTGGCGAATGGATCTCCTCGTAGCCAAGGCGGGCTTCACCCAGGATCTCCGGTTCCATCACATAGGTGATGAAATCTTCAAGCCCGCGTCCCTGTAAAAGGGCTTTCGGACCTTTTTCATAAACGGCAACATTCAGCTTGTCCTTGCTCGCCGAAAAGAGGGTGAAAGGTTTCGTGGTGAAGCTGAAGCCGCGCTCACGGAGGAGATGTCCTAGCTTTTCCGCCTGGGTCATGGTAAGCGGATAAGTCTGGGAATGAAGCGGAGGCATCTCGGCTAATCGTTGTGGCGGCTTGCGGTTTTTATCAGAGTGCCTTACGTGGCAATGATGAACAAGCAGAAGCGTCTTTCCACCTGTTACGGTTTTTTCTGCTCCGGTGAAATCATGAATGCTCGTGAAGAACTCCTTTTGTGGCACTCAAACTACGGAAGACACTGTCTTCCATGGCGCTTGAATGCTTCACCGTATGCCGTGCTCGTCTCCGAGTTCATGCTTCAACAGACCACGGTTGCCACCGTCATACCTCGCTTCCATGCGTGGATGAATCGCTTCCCTACGATTCACGATATGGCCATGTCGAATGAATCTGAGATTTTGTCCGCATGGGAAGGCCTCGGTTATTATTCACGGGCCAGAAGGCTTCTGGGGTCGGCCAAGGCAATCGTCACACTCCATAACGGCATCATTCCGAGAGATCTAAAGTCCTTGGAGAAACTGCCGGGAATCGGCCCCTACACAGCGGCTGCAATCGCGGCTTTTGCTTACGACGAACCGGCTGTTGTCCTTGATACCAATATCATCAGGGTCCTGTGCCGTGTGGGCAACATAAAGATTCCAATCGACAACGCCATTGGAAAAAAAAACCTGCAAACTTTTGCTGCAAACTTTTTTCCCTCCTCGGGGTGCCGATCCGTTGCTTCGGCCCTGATGGATTTAGGGGCGATGATCTGTACCCCAACCTTGCCTCAATGCAGCACATGCCCTCTTCAAAAAACCTGCAAGGCGACAAAACCTGAAACACTTCCAAAAAAATCACCGCGACCCGTCATCAAAAAGCTTTTTGAGAATCGGGGTGTATTCCGCCGAGAGGGATTGCTTTATCTTGAACAATCCCTCGGTCCACGTTGGCAGGGTCTCTGGATCCTTCCAGAACTTGGGAACACGATGCCAAAAGGGAGGGCTATAGCCCGTATCACCTATCCGATCACGCGCTACCGTATCACGATGAAGGTCTTTGAAGGGAAAGGGAGAGTTCCCACCAAACTCATGGGATTTAACCATGCAGAGCTTTCATCTCTTCCGATGCCCTCGCCCATGAGAAAAATCATTGAAAAGTTCCTATTGAAGGGCGATTGCTCAGACGTGTCTTTACGGTCATAATGCTTCCAATGGTCACCCCAACGTCCGAAAAAACGCAATCGCAACGCAACTCCAAGGACAGCCTCACAAATTTTCCTGACCAATACGGTCACTTCGGCGAGTATGGGGGGCGCTTTGTCCCCGAAACATTGATGTCGGCCCTGCTGGAACTGGAGCATGAATATGAAGCGGCTAGAAAAGATCCATCATTCCGGAACGAACTGGCATCGCTTCTTCAGGAGTTTGCCGGGCGTCCAACGCCTCTTTATTTTGCGGAGCGTCTGACCAAGGAACTCGGAGGTGCCAAGATCTATCTCAAACGGGAGGATCTTCTCCATACGGGTGCCCATAAGATCAATAACGCTCTCGGACAGATCCTTCTGGCACGGCGCATGGGAAAGACGAGGATCATCGCGGAAACGGGGGCCGGCCAACATGGCGTTGCCACCGCAACAGCAGCAGCCCGATTCGGCTTTCAATGCAGGATCTATATGGGTGCCGTTGACATGGAGAGGCAGTCCCTCAATGTGGCTCGAATGCGTTTTTTGGGGGCTGAAGTGGTCGGAGTGACAGCCGGTCAAGCCACTCTTAAAGAGGCCATCAATGAGGCCATGAGGGACTGGGTAACCAATGTGAGGGATACCCATTACATCCTGGGTTCGGCGCTGGGAGCACATCCTTATCCGATGATTGTCAGGGACTTTCACCGCATCATCGGTGACGAGACCCGACGGCAGATTCTCCAAAAGGAGGAACGCCTTCCGGATTTACTGGTTGCCTGCGTCGGTGGCGGTAGCAATGCCATAGGGCTTTTCTATGCTTTCCTCAACGATGAGAGGGTGCGCATGACCGGAGTCGAAGCGGGTGGGGATGGAATAATTCGGGGCAGGCATGCCGCAAGATTCCAGGGAGGTAGACTCGGAGTGCTGCAAGGCACAAAGACCTGGCTTCTATCGGATGAAGACGGCCAGATCGAGCTCACTCACTCCGTCTCGGCCGGCCTAGACTATGCCGCGGTAGGACCCGAACACAGCTTCCTTAGAGAGATTGGACGCGTTGACTATTCCTATGCAACAGATGTGGAGGCCTTAGCTGCATTCCATAAGCTCTCCTCGCTGGAAGGCATTATTCCTGCTCTTGAAACGGCTCACGCGATCGCCGAGGTCATCAAGGTGGCTCCTACTATGACTCGTGAACAACTTATCGTTGTGAATCTATCCGGTCGAGGCGACAAGGATGTCCAGCAGGTGGCGGAACTTGAATCCGGAAAAGAGTGATCGAATCCGGAGGCCTCCCATCCAGAACCTTTAACATACTGGTCAACTGTTGAAATCTTGGTGACTTAAATTAATAACTGTTGTCAGACAACAGATCGCCGGATTTTTCCGATTTTTTTTGTTTTTTTGAGGAATCATCTTTCTTCGGTTCCGTGGCCGCTTTCGAGTTGTAGGAACTGTAGTAATTAGATGAGTAATATTCATAGTGTTCCATATGTTGGAGGTCAGCCTGATTCAGAATGCTCCCGATGACATTAGCGTTCATATTCTGAAGTTTTTGTTTCATTCTCGCAAACATCTTCAATGGAAAGCGCCTGTATTGAACAACAACAATCGTCATGTCAATCATGCTGACTATAGTGGAGGAATCACCCACCATTAGGATCGGAGGAACATCCACGAGCACAATATCATAAGAGCGTTTTGCCTCACGTATGAGTTCTAGCATTCGCTGACTATTTAAGACATCCACTTCCTCATCCCGAAGGACACCACTCGGTAGAAACGAAAGGTTTTTAAACTTTGTTGTCTGAACCAGACTCTGGAAAGGAGTTCCTTGGACTAAATAATTGGTAAGACCCTGCATGTTATCCACACCAAAAAAACGATGCTGTGAAGGACGTCTCAAATCAGCATCAATAATCAGGGTTTTGAATCTACCCTTGGCGAATGTGAAGGCCAGATTGTTGAGTGAGGTCGATTTTCCCTCTCCTTCGCCGCCACTCACAACCGTTATTGAGTTCACTGACTCTGATTTCCGACTCTGTAGGATATTGCTTCTGATAATTCTATATGCTTCGGCCTCCGAAACATCGGAAGGCATATCGATCAAGGATTCGGCATTTCTGGAAACTACAGCCAGAACGGGCACGCCAAGTGCCTCCTCCAAGATTTGAATATTCTTCACGCTGGTGTCCAGATACTCAATGAGGAAGGCGAGGCCGACACCCAGCAACAATCCAACGGCAACCGCAACCGCCATATTTCTTAGAACTCTAGGCCTTGCCGGAAAATCCGAAACTTCGGCTTTTTCCCAGATCGTGGCGGGGCTTTGGGGCATTGTCCGTTGCATCGCTTCCGTGGAGTATCTGGTTTCGGCTGACTCCAGGATCCGCTTTGCCTTGAGATAGCTGTTTTTTGCCTCCTGATAGTTGAGAGAATTTGTTTTTGCATCCTGTTGAGCTGTTTTGGCCTCATTCAATTTCTGTTCCATTGCCTGAAGGGATTTTTGGGCAATTTCGAGATTAGCCTTCAAGGACTGCCTAAGAACATTGATCTGATCCTTTAACTGCTGGGCATAGACGGTCTTTTTGGCCTCAAGGGATTTTACCGAGGGGTGGTTGGGTCCAAGGCCCGAGTTGAGCATGCGAGCCTCTTCAGAAACGCAGGCTTCATACTGGGGCAGGATTTGTGAAATGGTTGCATCGTCCATCTCGAACGTCCTGAGGCTTCTCATGATCTGGTCATCTGTCATCAAATCGATTTGCTGTGCCTTGGATTGCAGGGAGGACACCTTCAACCTCATGTCATTCACCGTGGAGGAATCGGAAATTAGGATGCTCTCCTCGGCCATGCGCGGATCCTCCATGCTTTCTGGGTTCAGATCGTTAATTTTTGACTCCAGTCGGATCCGTGTCATTTCGTCACGGAGATCCTCCGTTTTTTTCCTCTGTTTATTCACCTCGTCCTCAAGCTGAACAAGCGACCGGGCAACCCACCCTTGCTGTTGGTCGATGCGCTTCTTCTGGTATTCCACGGCAATGGTGTTGGCAAGATCCGCAGCCTCCTGTCGATCCTGATCCAACACGGAAATCTGAATCAAATCGGTGTTTCGAACCTCGGAAACGGTGAGCATCGAACGTAATTTGAGAAAAGCCACATCTCGGGAATTTAAATCCCATTTTTTTACTAATTTGAGAGCGTTGATGACGGGATAGAGGATCTCCTTGCGCTGGATAATCTGAAACTGCGTTGTCGCAAACCGAGGGTCGAAGCGCGCGCCGGAATCCGCCCCGAAGATCTGCATTTTGTTGCTATCCTCCTTCACCTGCATCGTGACCGATGACTGGTATTGACGCGTCGTCAGGTACGTGCCGATTCCTGCCGTCATGACCACAAGCAGAAAAACTAGGATGATCAATGGTAACCTGACCCTGATGACTCTCCAGTAATCTAGCAAATGAAGCTTTATTTCACCCGCTCCACTTTCTGTTGTTTGAATATTGGACTGCATAAAGGATTTTTTGAGAGCACTGAGTAAATACCTCAACCTTGCAGATAAACAACTTTGAAAAAAATATTTTTACCTGATAGGACTCCGTGGGAAATCGAAGCCTACTAAAAACTTCCCCTGATTTGAAAATAACTAATTTCCCTATTATAAGCATAGGACTGAACGGAGGGCGAGACGCTGCTTAAATATTGATACCCAAGAGCCAGTTGAATGATCCTGTTAAGATCGTAGGTCAGATCCAGATTCCCTTGATAATTGGTGACGTTGTAGGTGATTGTCTGACCATTCGGTCCATTGGGGACATCTTTGTAGTTGGTCAATAGATAATACAGTGCGGTGTTCAGTTTTAACTTGGCGAAAATTCCCTGAGAGTAAATAAGACCTGACCTAAATGCCGTGGTGTAACCAATCCCCTGGCCCGCGGCGGGTTGGGTGCTCAGATTGGAATTCCAGTTGATATTCGAGACCCGACCAAACTGCCAACTCAGCGTGTTGTCCAAATAAGGACTTATGCTGAGACTGCTTGCCTGGGAACTCTGACTTTGAGCTCCAAGCCTGAAATTCCAAAACCATTTGGGGTTGAAAATGTGATCAAAGCCCGCCGAGAGAGTTTGTCCCCAGCTGTTTTGAGCGGCTATATCAGGATAACGATAAAGGAACGTGCTGTAATCCACAACGGCGGTGGTGGTGGGGTGTAAAAGGTAACGGAAGGATTGTGAAAATCCCGGTTCGGTAAAGTTCTGAATTTTGGATTGGGGATAATAACTGGCCGTATAATTAAAGCGCGATACCGTTGTAAAAAGATGCGACCACTGATAAGCGACGGCAAAACTGCTCGAGGAATAATAGTAGGAGTTGTTGGAGTTATTGGCCGTCCCGGCCAGGGCGATATTCGGCTGCATCTGATAGGAGGTGGAGGTGTTGAACGTCAGAACAACTTTGGGGGCGTAGCGGTACTGAATGGCCGCGCCTAGCCCAACTGTTTCCTGGATTTTTGAACTCTGGCTGATTGCACTGTTCGCGTATTCGGTAACGCCTCCAGTGAGATCCATATTCACATCGAGTCTTGGCGAACCAAACTTGTAATTAACCCCGCCGTTCAGATTTGCAAACGTGCTGCCGATGGCATTAGTTCCATTGGCACTGTTGACATTGTTGTCATACCCTCCGCGCAGGGCTGCCTGAAAACGAAGCTTTCTGGCCCAATCAAAAATTCCTGATAGAACGCCGGGAGCGGATGTCGCTTGGTCATCCAACCTCATGCTTGGCATCCCAACGGAAGCTGGAGCAAACTGGGGATTGCCTGCCGGCATGGCACTCGGCAATTCCAACGATTCGGCGGAAGGCGGATTGAATTTTGGCGCGGGCGTCGGAACCGGAGTGGACTGTGATTGGGCTTCGGGTGAAGCTGATGGAGAAGGTAACGGGGTAGCCTCGGGAAGTGGAGGGGTCGGCAAGGTCACCGAAGGCGCGGCAACCTGATAACTGGAATCGACTGGGGAGGATTGTTGAACCGGCTTCGGAACCACCTTTCGGCTGGGTGCGAGCGTTTGTGGCGCGGAGGCTGATTGGTTCGACTGTCCGGAATCCTCCGCAGATGCGGAAGCATCGCCGGAGGATTCCTGGGCCGAAAGACTTGCCAATGACATCAGCAGGATCAATGTCACCAGCAAGAGGCCGAAGATGCGTGTTAAGATTGGCACAGTGAATGATGATGACTCTTTGAAGCGTTGGGAGATTGGCAACTTTGCCGTTTCAAATCAATGAAGGAGTGTCATGAGAGAATCCCGGAGTCTCTTTGCCTTGAATGGAGAGAATTCAGCGCCTAGACTCTAAATCCATTTATGACCACAAGTATTCTGGATCCGTCACGGGTGGCATCCGTTGAGTTGAGCAATGACGAGATCGCCCGTTATTCCCGTCACCTCATCATGCCCGAAGTTACCCTGGAGGGGCAAAAACGCCTCAAAGCCTCAAACATCCTCTGCATCGGGACAGGAGGACTGGGATCGCCGATTGCACTTTATCTGGCTGCTGCAGGAGTAGGGCGCATTGGACTCGTGGATTTTGATACGGTCGACTTCTCAAATCTCCAGCGTCAGATTCTTCATGGCACCCGAGATGTTGGTCGTAAAAAAATCAATAGTGCCCGTGACACCATCAAGGAGATCAACCCCAATGTGCAGGTGGATCTTCACGACTGCCTCTTCACCTCCGAAAATGCCGAGAAACTTGTCGCCCCGTATGATGTCGTCATCGATGGAACGGATAATTTTCCAACCCGTTATCTTTCCAATGACATCTGTGTTTTCCTGAAGAAGCCGAACATTTACGGCTCCATTTTCCGATTCGACGGGCAGTGCACCGTTTTTGCCCCCCATCTGGGAGGACCTTGTTATCGTTGTCTCTATCCCGAACCCCCGCCCCCGGGAATGGTTCCCAGTTGTGCCGAGGGAGGTGTCCTGGGAGTCCTCCCGGGAATCATCGGCGTCATGCAGGCGATCGAAGCGATCAAACTGATCGTGGGCATCGGGGATCCCCTGATCGGCCGACTAGTCCACTTCGATGCACTCAAGATGAAGTTCCGGGAATTCAAGATCCGTAAGGATCCAAAGTGTCCTGTGTGCGGTGATCACCCCTCCATCACCGAACTTATTGATTATGAAACTTTTTGCGGAATCCCACAAGCTGCTGCCGCCGAGGAGGCAGAACCTCCTGTTCCGGAGATCACCGTTGAGGAACTCCATGCCAAACTTCAAAAGGGTGAAAAGGTCGCACTGATCGATGTGCGCGAGCAGTTCGAGTGGGATATCGCAAGGATTCCTCAGGCGAAACTGATCCCTTTGGGCGACCTGCATTCCCGAATGAGCGAGTTGGACAGCGCGGACACCATCTACCTCCAGTGCAAATCGGGCGTCCGCTCCGCCAATGCCCTGCGTGAATTACAACGGGCGGGGTTCTCCAAGCTCTTCAACGTGCAGGGTGGAATCCTCGCCTGGGCCGACCGGATCGATCCCTCGGTCGCAAAGTATTGATTCATGCCCGATCTTCTCGCGCAACTCTCGGCGTTGCTACGCTGTCCCGTCACGGGGCAGCAACTTCATCTGGCGACACCCGAGGAATTCCGTCTGCTGGCATCCCATGAAGCAGACGGCTTTCTTGTCCGTGAAGATGGGTCCGCCGCCTACCCAGTGAAAAACGGAATTCCCTCCCTGCTTCCCGACTCACTGATCCCGGTCACTCTTTCGGGCTCCAACTAAAAGCCCACAGCCTAAACATCTTTTCCCCAATGACCGAACTTGAAACCATCAGACATTCCTGCGCGCATATCTTGGCCAATGCGATCCTGCGGATCTGGCCCGAGGCTCAGTTTGCAGCGGGCCCTCCCGTTGAGAACGGCTTCTACTATGATGTTGATTTGACTCATCGCATCAGTCCCGAGGATTTTGCCCGCATTGAGAAAGAGATGGAGGCCATCATCGCCAAGGCCCAACCCTTCACCCGTGAAGTCATCACCCGGAAAGAGGCTCTGGCCATGGGCGAGCGTGGAGAATTGGCAGGGCTGGCACCACGTCAGCAAGCGAGCCGGTTCAAGCTTGATATTATCACGCGCATCCCCGAAGGGGAGGAAATCACGCTCTACCGCAATGGCAGCTTCACCGATCTCTGCGCCGGTCCGCATGTTGCCGATACATCTAAGGTCAGCGCCTTCCGCCTGACCCATGTCGCAAGTGCCTTTTATCAGGGCGATGAAAACAACCCTCAACTGCAGCGCATTTACGGGACGGCATTCCCTTCCTCCATGGAAATGGAGAACTGGTTTGCAATGCTTGAGGAGGCCAAAAAACGTGATCATCGTAAGATCGGGAAGGAGCAGGGTCTCTTCCACATCGATGAGGCCGTTGGGCAGGGATTGATCCTTTGGACCCCAAAGGGCGCAGTGATCCGTCAGGAACTCCAAAACTTTATCAGTGGAGAACTCTCCAAGCAGGGCTACTCCCAAGTCTTCACCCCTCATATCGGAAAACTGGGTCTCTATAAAACTTCCGGCCACTTTCCTTATTACAAAGAGTCGCAATTCCCAGCCATTCCGGAACCCGATCAACTCGCGCAAATTGCCTCGGAAGGATGCGGTTGCGCAGAGATGACCGCTCGCTTGGAGGGGGTCTCCGAGATTTTTGCCAACGCGTTGAATGATCGAGCAGGCAAGGAAATCGTCGCGAAGGATCGGGTGATGGATCCGACTCAATTGCTCGATGGCTTCATGCTGAAGCCAATGAACTGCCCCCATCATATCAAGATTTTTGCATCCCAGCCGCACAGCTACCGAGATCTCCCCGTGAGACTTGCAGAATTCGGAACTGTCTACCGATGGGAACAGTCCGGAGAACTCAACGGCATGACCAGAGTGAGGGGATTCACGCAGGATGACGCTCATCTCTTCTGCACCGAAGAGCAGGTGTCCGCGGAGATTCAGGGATGCCTTCAACTTGTCAAAAAGGTGCTGACCACGCTCGGCATGTCGGATTACAGGGTTCGCGTGGGACTGCGGGACCCCGACAGCAGCAAGTTCACGGGTAATCCTGCCCAGTGGGATCTTGCCGAGCAGGCCTGCCGTGATGCTGCCGTCACCCTGGGTGTCCCCTACACGGAGGAACCGGGTGAAGCCGCGTTTTACGGTCCTAAAATCGACTTCGTCGTCAAGGATGTCCTGGGGCGGGAGTGGCAACTCGGCACCGTTCAGGTCGACTACGTTCTCCCAACCCGCTTTGATCTCTCGTACACAGGCGCGGATGGTAAATCTCACGTGCCGGTCATGATCCATCGTGCTCCGTTCGGTTCCCTAGAGCGCTTCACCGGGGTCCTCATCGAACACTTCGCAGGAAGTTTCCCCGCATGGCTGGCTCCCGAACAGGCCCGTGTGCTTCCCGTTTCCGAAAAAGTGGCTGACTATGCCAGTCAGATCGTGACGGCAATGGCCGCAAAGGGGATCAGGGCCACCGCGGATCTGTCGCCGGAAAAACTCGGCGCTAAGATTCGCCTTGCCCAGCTTGAAAAGGTTCCCTACATGATCGTAGTCGGACCAAAAGAGGAGGCCGCCGGTCATCTCTCGATTCGAAGCCGTCAACGCGGCGACGAGGGGTCCATCGATGCAGATGCATTCATCCAACGACTTGAAAACGAAATCCGAGACCGCTCCCTCACCGTGTGAATGCGTGTAAGTTTCCTTGTCCAGAGTTGATTTTCATCCTTTCATTCTTCGAGCAACCAGTCAACGGGCGTTGAGCAACATTGCCTAACGCCTCAAACCACAGAGCGCCAGTCGCACCCAGATCCCATTAATCCAGCACTCATCCGCATCAACGACCGTATCCGCGCACGCGAAGTACGGGTCATCATTGGCTCCACAGGCCAGCAACTAGGCATCCTGAAAACGGATGAAGCCATACGGCGAGCAAAATCCTACGGACTGGACCTCATTGAAGTGGCACCGACAGCAAATCCTCCGGTCTGCCGCATCGCCGATTTCGGAAAGTTCAAGTATGAACTGACCAAGAAAGAAAAGGAGAGCAAACACAGCGCAACCAAGATCAAGGAGATCAAGTTTCGCGTAAAGATCGGCGCTCACGATTACGAAACAAAACTACGTCATGCCGAGGAGTTCCTGGAAAAGGGAAATAAACTCAAGATCGTCCTGCAATTTCGAGGTCGGGAAAACGCCCACAAGGACCTCGGTCTGGCGATGATGGAGAAAATCAAGAAAGACCTTGAGACCATGGCCCTGGTTGACATGCCTCCGAAACTTGTCGGGCGTGCCGTTGGCATGACTATGAGTCCTCTGCCTGCCGCCAAGCGGAAGAGGAAATTTGCCAAAATCGAAGAGGAATACGTCGAGGATGAGGACGATCATGACGAGGAGGAATCAGAGAACTCGAGTGATGCTCCCGTGACCTCGGAGGAGACCGGTCATGCCGGCTGACAAAACCGCGCCAACTCCCACCAAGCGCCTTTACCTGTTTGATATCGACGGCACCCTGATCACCTCGGGTGGAGCGGGTGAGACCTCGTTTCGCGAGGCAGTCCATGAGGTCTGCGGAGGTCACTCCGCGCTTCATGGGGTCAACTTTGCAGGTAATACGGATACGGGTATCGCAAGGGAAGTTCTCATCGCTGCGGGCAAAGAACCGTCGCAGGAAAACATAATGTCGCTGCTCGATGCCTACCTTGCCAAACTCTCCGACCGGATGCACCTACACGAAGGAAGACTTCTCCCCGGCATTGTCACTATTCTTGACCGAATGAAGGAGCGTCCCGACTGCATCCTTGCACTCCTGACTGGAAATCTTGCAAAGGGGGCGGAAGTGAAACTCACCCATTACGGGGTCTGGCACTATTTTGGATTCGGCGCCTACGCTGACGATCACCACGTTCGCAACGAACTCGGTCCCGTCGCCATGGCCCGGGCCCTTGAGGATCATGGAGAGGAATTTACTCCCGATCAAATCTATGTGATTGGTGACACACCGCGCGACATCGAGTGTGGAATGGCTTTCGGCGCTGTCACCGTCGCCGTGGCCACCGGAAAATATTCCCGGGCCGAACTCGCCTCACACTCGCCTGATTTCCTTTTTGACAATCTCTCGGACGTCAATGCCGTCATGGTCGCCATCGCACCCAATGACTGATTGATTCATTTGGAAATCAGAAAGACAGGACACTGAAAAAGCTCACAGGGATGAATGGGATGGGATGGATCCCAATGGGAAATCTGCGGGGCGTGTGTTGTTGCTTCATCACATCTTGGTAAGGTGCATTCATTTGCACATCATCAGACGATTTCCCAATCAACTCTCATGAATTCGTCCATGACATTCCCTTGGATTACCCGGCTGTTGCTTTGCAGTCGTTATTACGGATCCCTGTGAGTTCCCCCCGCTAGAACGAAGCCGTCATTCCGTAGAGAAACCCCTTCAGGTATTCACTTTCTGGAAATCCTAAGAGGATCGGGTGGTCGGGACTTTGACCGAATGACTGCAACTGGCGGGCTGTCCTCCGTGCTTCACCGAAGGCCTCGACAACACTCCCCCCAAACTCTTCGGCCGTAACATGGTGGGAGCAGGAGAAGGTTGCAAGCAGACCATCCTTGGAGAGGAGTTGTGCCGCTTTGAGATGAAGTTCCCTGTATCCTCGAAGGGCATCAACAATTCCCTTTCGGGTCCGGGTGAATGGAGGGGGGTCAAGGATTATAAGATCATACTCCTCCTGACGCCTGGCCACCGTGGAGAGGAATTCAAAGACATCCGCCCCGACGATCTGCACGGCGACATTATTCAAGCGTGCATTCGCCTTGATCCGAGGAAGGTTATCCTTGCCTGACTCCACGGCTGTCACCCCCGTCGCCCCCTCTTGGGCGCAGGCTATGGCAAAGGCTCCCTGATTGGAGAAGCAGTCGAGAACCCGCTTCCCTTTGGCCCATGTGGCGACCTGACGATAACTGGATGCCTGATCCAGATAAAATCCGGTCTTCTGTCCGTGAATGGGATCCAGATGGAATTTCATTCCCGCCACATGGATCTCAAAAGCTCCCGGTTCGGGTCCCAGCAACATGCCGGTTCTGACCTCGAGTCCCTCCAACTTCCGAGAAGAGGAGTCATTACGCTCCACCACACTCCGGACGCCAAGAACTGCCTGAACTGCAGCGGCGATCATCTCACGGCGCAGCTCCATTCCCATGGTGAGCGTCTGGAGGGTGGCCACAGAATCGAATCGGTCAACGATGACCCCGGGAAGCCCGTCACTCTCACTCCAGAGAACACGGCGCACAAGTGGATCCACTCCCAGGTTATCCCTGAATTGCTGCGCACGCTCGATCCTTCGAATAAAAAAATCGGAATCCAACTCCTGACGTCGGCGGGAAAAGCGCCGCGCAACGATCTGGGATTTTGAATTGTAGATGCCGCTGCCCAGCATCCGGTCACGGCCGTCCTTGATGGAAACAACATCCCCATCCTCAGGATTACCAAAGGTCTTCAACACTTCGGTGCCATATACCCAGTCGTGCCCATGCAGGATGCGGGCCCGGGGGCGTATAATGATTCCTCCCATAAGATGAACGGTCAGGAGGTGAAGGCTTCCTCGTGCAGGATGGGCAGAGTCATCCCAAGATCACGATCCAGCACTTCGGGGTATTCAAAGACCCTCCCCTCAAAGTTACGGAAAACCACCTTTTCCGAGTCATGAAAAAAGACGTAGCCAGGATTCACAGGCACTTTGCCGCCTCCCCCGGGAGCATCAATGACAAACTGAGGAATCGCGTAGCCGGTCGTGTGCCCCCTGAGACCCTCGATGATCTCGATCCCCTTGCGAACAGATGTGCGCAGATGAGAGGACCCTTGGATAAGGTCACACTGATACAGGTAATAGGGGCGCACCCGGCATCGTAGAAGTTTGTGAATGAGGGACTTCATGACCGGCACCGAGTCGTTTACCCCGGCAAGAAGAACACTCTGATTTCCCAGGGGCACGCCATGATTGGCCAGCATTGCCAAGGCGTCCCTCACCTCGATGGTAAGCTCGCGGGGATGATTTGTATGAATGCTCATCCAGAGCGGATGATGCTTCTGGAGCATTCTGCACAGTTTCGGGGTAATGCGCTGCGGAAGGAAGATTGGAACCCGGGTCCCGATACGAAGGAACTCAAGATGTGGAATTTCCCTTAATTTGGTGAGAAGAGCATCCAGCTTATCGTCTGAAAAAAGAAGCGGATCTCCTCCGGATAGGAGCACATCGCGGATCTCGGTGTGATCGCGGAGATAGGCTATTGCCTCATCGAAGTCAGTCTGCAGTTCCTGTTCTCCGGCACCGCTAACAACTCGGGACCTCGTGCAATACCGGCAATAGGAGGCACAACGATCCGTGATGAGAAACAGAGCCCGGTCGGGGTAACGGTGCACCAATCCGGGAACAGGCATATGGGCATCTTCACCACAAGGATCAGCCATTTCAGCCGGGGAAATGTTTCCCTCGCCGACGTGAGGGATGATTTGACGGCGAATCGGGCAGTCGGGATTATCCCTCTCGATCAGATTAAAATAATGGGGGGTAACAGCCAATGCCAGCTTATGCCCCGAAAGAATGACCCCGGCTCGCTCCTCGGGAGTGAGTTGGAGATGTTTTTCAAGACCTTCAAGCGTCGTGATCCTGTTCTTGAGTTGCCACTTCCAGTCACTCCACACATCAGGATTCAGATCAGGCCAGTAACCGGGAGCGGGTGTGCTGAACTCAATCTCCACACGGGGATCGGTGTTTTTTAAATCCATTGTCTGCAAGATGTAGAGCGTAGTTTCGGGAGCAGAATTGTCAACGGATCAGCCCGCCAGTATCAGGCGTTAGAAAATCAATCAATGCCACAATCATCCATGATGACCGCTTGACCCGAATCAAAACATCGGGCACATCTAATCAAGTTGTTACCTCGCAATAAGCCTCAATCTATCCGTTCTTATGAAAGTTCTCTCCATCGATATCGGCGGCACCCATGTCAAGATTCTCCTGTCTGGAGAAATGTCGCCCCGTAAAACTGCTACGGGTCATGACTACACTCCGGATCAACTGATCAAGGATGTGGCCTCTCTGGCGAAAGGTTGGGACTTTGACGTGATCTCAATCGGCTTTCCTGCTCCGATTCACAATAACCTTCCCGTAGCTGAGCCGATTAATCTTGGAGGAGGATGGGTCGGTTTTGACTATGAGAAGGCTTTTATGCGCCCTGTCAAAATGATCAATGACGCCGCCATGCAGGCCCTAGGAAGTTACAAGGGTGGTAAGATGTTATTTCTCGGATTAGGCACTGGGCTTGGAAGTGCGGTAGTGACTGATCAGGCTCTTCTGCCACTGGAATTAGGGCACCTCCCCTTCAAGAAAAAAACTTTTGAAGATTATGTGGGTAATCGCTCACTCGAAAAAAAAGGGAAAGGCACTTGGAAAAAATATGTTTTTGAAACTGTTGAACTCTTCACGGCAGCGATCCTACCGGATTATGTCGTGCTGGGTGGAGGGAATGCAAAGGTCCTTAAGAAACTCCCTCCTGCATGTATCGCAGGAAACAATGACAATGCTTTCGAGGGAGGTTTCAGAATGTGGTCCGGACCGGCAGATTGTAAGACCCCGGTTGATCCTGAAGTCCTGAAGTCGACTCCAGTCGTGCGTAAAAGAAACCCATCAAGAGATTCTTCAAAAAAATAATGCCTCTGATTGCCTGTGCCTCTGAGAGTTTAAGTCAGTCTATTCAACGCCTCATCGATTGAGAAACAACGCTGAGGCACCAGTTCTCTAAGTTTTCGATCTTCCGTCACTAACGGGAGCTTGAGTTGTTCAGCCAGGGCCAGGTATTGCCCATGAACCCCGGAGATTTGAAGTTCTACGGCGATGCGCAGCGCTAACAGTGGATCCGGAACCTGCTGGCGCGGCCCGATCAGGGATCTGATATGTCGCCAGACTTCCTCCAGGGGCTCCACAACTTGATCAGCAGAACCGACGACGGCCAGGATAGAGAGCATTTCATGATTGAGAATTGGAGGCGTTACCCACTCCGCATCCCTTTGAAAAAGCTTCTTTGCGGATTGTGTCATTTCTCCCTCAATGAATAAAAAAGGTACCACCGTGGCATCAACGACGATCATTGAGCGGATTCCTTTCTTAACTTTAAGATCAAAGAATTGCTGATCTCTAATGTCGAGCGGTATGGAATTGGAGCCACTAAGGGTTTCATGGGATTCTGACGAGCTTTTAAGCCAGCACGAAGTAGCTCATGGAGCACTTCTTTTAGTGTAAGTCTTTCCTGTGCAGCTAGAACCTTTATTTCAATTAGAAGTTCATCCTGCAAATCCAAGGTTGTTCTCATATTTATGTTTTTATGTTTATACATAAATATGTCAATAGGGAATATGGATTTCTTTGAACTCTGTAATGATCTTTCTTAATTTTCTCTCTCTTGCGGCGTTTAAACATGCTCGGTGTCAACTAGGATGACTTCCAGTTAAAAGTTGGGGTGATTCTGTGATCAGAGGAATAAGGAGTTCTGTCAACAGGGGCATCGGGCGAACCCCCAGTTCTCTAAAAACACAACTCGGAGTCATTGACTTTTTAATGAAGGAAGCAAACACCTTCTTCACATCTGAGTTAAAAGAGTATTTTAGGATGGTGTTTTTTCCTTAACAGCATTAAGGATCAACCCCCTGCAAGTTTGGCTTCACTAAAGGTTTTTAATCATGAGCGACGAAGTTACCCCAATTCCAAAATCATTCACGATCCCATCAGGCACGATCTCGATCCCTGATGAGACAGCCCCGAAGCGCCCCAAACTCGTCCTTCTTCTAGCGATCATCATGATGGTCCTTATTATTACGGGACTGGGAGCCTTAAAAGCGCTCCAGATTTCCCAAGCCATCGCAATGGGCAAGGCCTTCAAAATGCCGCCCGATGCGGTCACCTCCCTCAAAGTCTCCGAAGAGACGATCTCACCCGTTCTCGAAGCAGTGGGTTCGATCTCTTCGCCTCAGGGAGTCATGCTAAGCGCCGATTTGCCGGGCACTCTGACCAAAATCAGTTTTGAATCGGGTTCCCACGCTACAAATGGTCAATTGCTGGTTCAACTCGACACCCGTCAGGAAGAGGCTCAACTGCGCACGGCCAAAGCAAAACTTGAACTCGCCCTTCAGAACCTTGATAGGGCCAAGGATCTGAGCTTAAAACGGGTCATTGCTCAATCAGCATACGATGAGACGAAGAGTCAATACGACGCCGCCCTGTCTTCGGTGGAAGAGACGCAGGCGACGATTGATCGCAAAACGATTCGATCCCCATTCGCCGGTGATCTGGGAATACGCCAGGTCAATGTTGGTCAATACCTCAAAAGTGGTGATGCCATCGTCCAACTGGAATCCCTAGATCCCATTTACGTCAATTTCGCCCTGCCCCAGCAGAATCTGGGTCAACTCACGGTTGGGCAGACAATCCATATCCAGGCGGATGGTTTTCCGGACAAGATCTTCACGGGAACGATCACCGCGATCAATTCAGCTGTCGACACATCAACACGCAACATCCAGATCCAGGCTACCGTGCAGAATCCTGATCATATTCTGAGATCTGGCATGTTTGCAGGAGTTCAAGTCCTCCTGCCACAAAAGGCAAAAATCATCCTGATTCCTTCCACTGCGCTTCAATACGCACCCTATGGCAACTCTCTCTATGTCATCGAAACCATGAAGGATCCTGAAGGCAAAGAGTATCTCGGGGTTAGGGAACAACAGGTGACATTGGGAAAAACACGGGGGGATCAAGTCAGTATCCTGAAAGGGCTCAAGCCCGGTGACGAGATTGCAACCTCCGGAATTTTCAAACTCAGGCAAGGAAGCGCAGTGAAAATAAACAACTCCGTCCAACCTGGAAACAATCCGAACCCAAAGCCGACCGACAGCTAGAAGGCCTCCTGCCGACGTCATTCATGAAACTTACTGATCTCTTCATCAGGCGCCCTGTTCTTGCGCTGGTGGTCAACCTAGTGATCCTGCTTGCCGGATTTCAAGCCATCAGGACACTGAACATTCGTCAGTATCCGCGCAGTGACATTGCGGTCATTCAGGTCACGACGAACTATGTCGGCGCCAACGCCGACCTTGTGCGTGGCTACATCACCACCCCGCTTGAGCGCGTAATCGCGGCGGCGGAGGGCATCGATTACATTGAAAGTGCAAGCTCCCAAGGTATCAGCACGATCACTGTTCACCTAAAGCTTAACTATGACCCGAACATCGCCTTGACCCAGATCCAGGCGAAACTGGCCCAGGTGCGCAATGACCTTCCTCCGGAAGCGGAGAGTCCGATGATCGCCCTGCAGAACGCGGACGAACTCCGGGCGGCCATGTATCTGGGATTCTCGGCACCCGGAATGCAGGACAACCAGATCACTGATTTCCTGGCGCGTGTCATTCAGCCAAAACTCACTGCGATTCCGGGTATCCAGCGCGCCGATATCCTTGGCGGACGAGTCTATGCGATGCGCATCTGGCTCAAGGCCGACCGACTCGCCGCACTCGGACTCTCTGCCAGTGACATAAGCCGCGCCCTGCAGGCCAACAATTACCTCGCGGCCGTAGGCAAAACCAAAGGCTCGATGACTTCGATCAATTTGATTGCCAATACTAATCTAAAAACTCCCGAGGAGTTCAAGGAATTGGTTGTTAAGGAGAAAGGAGGGGTTCTCGTTCGCCTCAGAGATGTTGCGGATGTGGAGTTGGGTGCCGAGGACTACGACTCAAACATCCGCTTCGATGGAAAAACCGCCAAATTCATCGGGATCTGGTGCCTGCCCACGGCAAACACCCTTGACGTCTGCTCCATGGTGAACAAGCAGATTCCGGAACTTCGCAAACTTCTCCCGCCGGGAATGTCGCTTGTTGTTCCCTATGACTCCACCGAATTCATCCGCGATGCGATCAGTGAGGTCTTCAAGACCCTCTCCGAAACCCTCGGCATCGTGGTGCTTGTTATTTTTCTCTTCCTTGGATCAGTACGCTCGGTGCTGATCCCCGTCATCGCCATTCCCATTTCATTGATCGGCGCCGCCTTTATCATGACAATCTTGGGCTTTACGATCAATCTGCTCACCCTTCTGGCCGTGGTGCTGGCGGTGGGCCTGGTCGTTGACGATGCCATTGTCGTCGTGGAGAACGTTGAGCGGCATCTCCACGAGGGCATGACCCCCTTCAATGCAGCGCTGGCAAGTGGTCGTGAACTGCTAGGACCGATCATTGCGATGACAATCACGCTGGCAGCAGTCTATACACCGATCGGTCTCCAGGGGGGATTAACGGGCGCGCTTTTCCGAGAGTTTGCGTTCACACTCGCAGGGGCGGTCATCATCTCGGGCATTGTCGCACTGACCCTCTCGCCCATGATGTCATCCCGGCTCCTTCGTCGCGGAGATGATCAAAAGGGATATGCCGGCTGGGTGAACCGCCGATTTACGTCGATTCAGAAAGGGTATGTCACACTGCTCGGATCGATGCTTCGTCACCGCTGGGCTGTGATTTCCGTAGCGGGTCTTTGGATCCTGATTCTTCCCGTGCTGTATCTCTTTTCTCCAAAAGAGTTATCGCCAAAAGAGGATCAGGGCATTGTCTATTGCATTGTTCAGACCTCTCCGTTCTCCACAATCGACCAGACGGTCCTCTATGCGGATCTGGTCTACAATGCCATGGCCTCGCTTCCTGAAACAGGTCATACGTTCCAATTTTCCTATCCGAGCAGCGGATTTGGAGGAATCCGCACCAAACCCTGGAAGGAACGAACCCGGAGTTGCGATCTTCTGGCAAATATCATGAGTGGCAAGTTCTCAGAAATCCCCGGATTGAGGATCATCGCAACCACTCCGCCGGCGCTACCCGGTGGAAGTAATTTTCCCGTAGAGTTCATCATTTCCTCCACGGCCGAACCATTTCAACTTTTGGAAGCGGCAAACACGCTTGTGAAAACCGCTTTTGCCAGCGGCATCTTTATCTTTGCTGATACGGACCTGAAATATGATCAACCTCAGGTCGAAATCACCTTCGATCGTAACAAAGTGGCCGCACTGGGTCTGGATTTACAGAAAGTGGGATCGGACCTCGGCACTCTTCTCGGCGGCAACTATGTCAATCGCTTCAGCATTCAAGGTCGAAGCTACAAGGTGATCCCTCAACTCAAGCGCGAAAGCAGGTTGGATCCCGAGGCCCTTGGCAAACTCTACGTCAGCGGACCCGGCAACTCCCTCGTGCAACTCTCGACGTTTGCAACACTGACTTCAACCACGGAGCCGCGTCAGATCAACCGCTTCCAGCAACTCAACTCAGCCAAGATTTCAGGGATTCTTCCTCCTGGGATCACCGTGGATCAGGCACTTCAAGTCCTCGAAAAACGTGCCGCGGAAATCCTGCCGCCGGGCTTCGTCATCGATTATTCGGGTGAGTCGCGCCAACTCCGAGCCGAGGGCAATACCTTGGTGGCAACCATGATCGTCTCTTTTATCCTGATCTTTCTTGTTCTAGCGGCACAGTTTGAGAGCTTCCGTGATCCATTTATCATTCTCTTCGGTTCAGTTCCGCTAGCCCTTTCGGGGGCCTTGGTTTTCACTTGCCTTGGAGCCACATCGATCAACATCTATAGCCAGGTCGGACTCATCACTCTGGTTGGACTTGTCGCCAAGAACGGAATCCTGATTGTCGAGTTTGCCAATAATTTACAGGAAGGCGGCTTGGATAAGTGGCATGCAATCCTTGGAGCTTCCGGAACGCGACTACGACCCATCCTGATGACCACGGCCGCCACTGTCGTCGGCCACACCCCTCTTATTCTGGCAACCGGCCCGGGCGCCGGAGCACGCAATAGCATCGGCATCGTCTTGGTCTCGGGCATGGTTATCGGAACCCTCTTCACTCTCTTTGTGGTTCCTTCGATCTACCTTCTCGTATCAAAACCGAAGAGGGGAAATCCTTCGATCGAGGCTCACCATGCTCTCTTGGGAGACAGTCCCGCCCATCTATCCCTTGCCTAAAATACTCAGAGGATCAAATGCGGAATTTGATCACTACCTTGTGAACGTCGGCGGGACGTTCCATCATCACGCCTGGTTGGTGACCGTCCTGGGGTAAAAAGATGACAAAGGACCCCTCATTTAACGTGAAGCGAGAGAGAGGGGGATTGGGCGCTTCATAAAATTCCACATCCCTTGCCCCGTCATAGGGTGTATGAATCTTCAAGCGTTCGCGCTGCTCATACCCAATGAGTTCGGCTCCCGAAACCATATATTGGATGTCGCCGTGGACCCGATGAGACTCCCATTTTTTTTCGGAAGCCGGAGCCGTTTTATAACGACTGACGATGGCGACAAGCGCGGAACCATCGATCTCATGGGGTCCGTTGGGAGTTGTTGGATCGTAGGAAGAAAGCCAGGCGAAGCCCTTCACCAGGGAAGGGTGCACCCCCCTGTAACAGGAAGCGTTGGGAAGAAGATCGAGGATCATGAGAGCAGCATGTGAAAAAGCCCTTTCGGGGCATGGAGTCGCACCAAGGCAGCGCAGAGGGATGGCAGATGTGCATGTCGCTCATACACAAGATCCCTCCCCTGCCAGTCAGGATGATACTTCCGCTTGAACTCAAAAAGAGATTTGTATCCGTAGACCTGATTGAAGTGCTCAAAGAGAAAATCAACCACTCTTTCACCACCCTGCGCTTTTTCGTCTTTGGATTCAATCCGAGCCAGAGGAGCATTTCCAAGCGAAACCTCTGTGATCCCGAGTGACCTGAACCGGGCGACACTTTCGAGGATCAGAAAATCCATCACTCCGCGCACCCCCTCGGCGGAACGCATGAGATCAATCAATCTGCCGCTTCCCTGTGCATAGGAGGGCCAGTTGGCAAAAGCCAGCAAACGCCCTTCCTTGTCCATGACGCATCCGCTTCCATGGAGCCTAACGGTTTCCGGGGAGAACGATCCGAGATCAAAACCCATCTCCATCCCGCCTTTTGCGGCAAGCCAAGAGTCAGAAAGAAGTTGCATCTGTGCTTCCAAACCATAGTCGATCGGCACCCCCTCATACCAACGGAAACACCAGCCAACCTTGCGGGCGTGATTGATGGCGGTTCTTAGCCCCTGAAAGTCCGCACCCTTGAGTTCATAACCATTCAAATGCAACCGAGCATCCTCGGCAATATGGAGACCTTGCCATCCAGACCCCTCCCATTCCCACCTGTTCTTCTCATGGCAGCAGTAGAAAGCTGTATGCCAGTCCTGTCTGGTTGCAAAATCACGAAAGGCATCCATCGTTTGCTGTCGCGCTCCTTCCGGGCCAATCGGCTCGGCCAAAGCCACCGCATAGTTTCTCCAGAGTCCGTAAGAAACAACACTTTCACTCCCATCCTGTCCGGTGTGGAAAAACCATCGTTTGTCGGGAAGAAGGGCAAAACAGTCCATCGGATCACGGCCATAAAGCTGGATCAGATTCATCACTCGCTCCCTCTCCCCATCAACCGCGCGATGACGATGTGCTAGAACTGGTCGAAATATCAGGAGCAGTGTTCCAAAAATCACGATTGCGGAAGCAAGTTGAACCCCCTGAAAAGACCTCAGTGCACGTTTTGATTGATGACCTTCAGCCGCCAGATTTTGAAAAAGCACAAGACCTGCTGAGGCACGAGCGATCACCCCCGGTTCACGTTGAAGGTGAGCTTGCGGTGCGTAATGCCAGACTGTGGAGTATGAATAGATGAGCAGGGCTCCCATTGCACTCCCGCCGATCAGGAAGCCCCATCGGGAGGAAGCAGCATCGGAATCGGCCATGAAATCAGCGTGTCGCCAGAGTAAAATAGTAAAAAACAACAAGGACCAGGTTGCATGCTGCCAGTCCCACGCCCGCCCGAGATGAAGAAGAACCGTGACCCCCATGGCGGAAGCGGCCACCACCCAGGCCGTCCTTTTGCCGCGAAAGATTCCCCGACTCACCATGATCTGAATCAGTCCAAAAAGCAGGATAAGCAGACGACTTCCCTGGGAGACCTCCAGCGGAACCCATTGTTCCATCCAATCCGCAACTGTCTGGGACTTCGGAATAATGGCCTCGATCACATTCGCCAGTCCCGCAATTAGCAGCATCCAAGCAAGTGATTGACGGGCAATACGGGAAGGAATCACTTTCATGGACAGTTCCTTTTGGAAGAGGAGAAAGAGGCCTGAGAGCACTGCAGCAACCAGTCGGCAGCTTTACAGACTTCCACCTGAAAGAATTCGTCGGCATTGCCGAAAAAGTGACCATTCCCTAGGATCATAATAATTCGGTGATGGATCTGATTTTTTCCGCTCCCTTCAAACCACTTGGTTGAGTCTAGAGGGTCTAAGGTCCCGTGAATCTATGCAATGGGTATTTGTCCGAGCGATGACGCCAAATCCGCAAGCCCAAAACTCCCAACTCCATGAGGCGTCATACCGATCAGATCGGCCTCCGTGATGCCATACCTCCCTCTCTCCCCGGGAGCGACGAGCAGCAAACCTCTTGGCAGGCATTCCGAAGCCCCTTGTCGGGAAAGCATCCATGCAGAGCCTGAGACAGCCTGTTCGGCACCTGTCGAATATCCGCCATAGAAAACAGGTTTGCCTTGCGACCTCCCGCCGATCCCAACAGAGACCATGGTTTGCAAATCCCGGCCCAAGATTTGAGCGCCATAAGGAACAAAGCGGTCCGACGCATACTGCCGGCAATCCCAACCGATCACGCGCCACCCATCCAACGCAAGGGATCGGCAGGCACGTTCTTCCCAGATTTTCCAGCCCCCATCTCCCGACCCAAAGAGCAGGGTGCCTTTGATTTTACCCTTCGGTTCATAAACAAGCACTGGGAAATTCCCACGAGAAAGCCTCAAGACAATTATTTGAGGATCCGAAGTTCCCCGCGGCAGGGAATTGTTTGCACACCCCGTGCTGATAAGCATCAAAATCAGCAACAGGCGCTGGGGACGCCTCATGAATTGAAAGGCGTTACTTGCCGCGATAACTGCAACGGGCGGTCGGGGTCTCGTGGATCACGATTTCGGCCAAGCCCGGAAGATAAGGTAGGAGCCTCTCCCAAAACCACTCGCACATATTCTCGATCGTCGGATTCTCCAGTCCTGGAATATCGTTGAGATAGGAATGGTCAAGTTGCTCCATCAAAGGGTCCATCGCCCTACTGATCCTAGAATGATCATAGAACCATCCCGTCATAGGATCCTTCTCACCTTCTACAGAGATCTCCACCTTGAAGCTATGCCCATGCATTCTACCGCACTTGTGATCGGCAGGCACTCGTGGAAGAGTCTGCGCAGCTTCAAATGTGAAATCCTTGGTTAATCGGACATGCATGGTCTCCTTGTGACTACAGAAGACTGACTGGTTTTGCAAATCGAGATGAGGCGGTCCGACGCGAATGAGAAGCTCACCGACCTTGAGAGGCCTGATTTTCGCTCTTGCCTCCATCCTCCTGAAACGAGTCTGGATTACCGCTTCGTGATTTCAGATCGTGCTCCACAAGTCGTCTCAGGTATTCGGAAATACCGATGCCCTCTGTATCAGCAATTTGACGGACGGCATCTAAAAGAAACGGCTCAATTCTCGTTTGAATATGCATGTGAATTTTTTTATTAAACTTAATATAACGTTTAAGTATCAAATAACGATTTTTTTAAAAACCTTGTTTGCGTTTTGAGAACAAACTTCCTATATTTTAGAAATGAAAAAGAAAGTCACAAAAATCCTCACTGGTTTTCGCTTAGACCCTCGGTTGAAGTACCTCGCTGTCCAAGCTGCACTGCAAGAGAATCGCTCGCTTTCCAACTATATAGAAAACTTGATTCGTAAGGATGTCGAAGCAAAAGGGATTCTCCCAGCCACCAGCATCTAAAAATAAGCAATTTGCTTAGACGGTAGAACTCGTTGAGTTCTGATCAGGAAAGGACATGCCTGATGGTGTGATTTTTGATAGAGAACGTCATGCGGCCTGAATCCCAATTTTAGGGCTCATGAAATCTCGGGGCCGGTCGGAGCCCGTCACCCGCCATTCCTTTGGTTAGAAAATTCTACTGCGAAAAGAATTCTACTCCAAATTGGTATGGAGGGGTGTTGAGGCTCTCTTTGAATTACGTTCGCAGAGCCTTGTGTTTTGAAAAACACTCCAAGGTGCGATCTCGTTCCGTCGAGTGATCAAGGAGTGGCGCAGGATAACCGGGCGCGATGGACTGACCGTCGGAGGGGGGATCGAGTAGAGCGGCATTGGCGACATTTTTCAGTTCCGGAATCCACTTGCGAATATATAGCCCTTGAGGATCATAACGCTTGGTCTGGCTCCAGGGGTTCTGGATTCGAAAATAGGGCGCTGCATCCGCTCCGGTGCCCGCGCTCCACTGCCAACCCCCGTTGTTTGATGCGATCTCACCATCGACAAGAGAACGCATGAAGAAGGATTCACCGAGTCTCCAGTCCAGATGAAGATCCTTGGTTAGGAACATTGCGGTGATCATCCTCGCCCGATTATGCATCCAACCTGTGGCGGATAACTGTCGCATCGCTGCATCGATAATGGGAAATCCGGTTCGCCCCCGGCACCAACGCTCGAAGGCATCGGGTGTATCTGCCAATCCAGGCCACTTCATACCCCTCCAGGTCGGGTTAAACTCCTGATTCATCACCTCGGGATAGTGCCAGAGAAGTTGCATGTAGAATTCCCTCCAGACAATTTCTGTCAGAAATTTCATGGAATTCTTTCGGCCCTCCGAAGGGAGCTCCTCCTCTACCTTTTTGGCCGCCGTAAAGACCTGCCTTGGTGAAATCAGTCCGAAACGCAGATCTTGAGAAAGATGCGAGGTTCCCACCACTGAAGGAGTATCACGATTACCTCCATACTCCTTCATGGGCCCGGCTATAAATCGCTTGAGCCTTTCCCTTGCGGCTCTTTCTCCCGGTTCCGGAATAGAAGCCGTTGGAACCAACCCCCAATCGGAGAGCTGCGGTGGAGGAAGTGAAGCGATGCCGGGCGGTGTGATGAGTTGCTTGATGGAGGATCCTGGCGACGGTTTCGGCAGACTGAACCAGACTTTTGAGTAGGGTGTAAAAACGCGGAAAACCGTCCCCTGACCAGTCAAAACCTCATGCCTCTCGTGGACACAGACATCCTTGTGAAGGGAGAGCCCTATTCCCCTCGCCTCGGTCATGACAGCCAATCTTGTCTCCACGCCACGACCAAATGGGTCCGGGTCACGATTTGCAAAAATTGTTGAGGCACCGGTTTCGGCGGCAAGTTTTTCGAGTTCCTCGACCGCATCCCCTTTGCGGAAGATGAGTCGTCCACCAATGCTCTCTAGATTTTTTGAAAGGGCATGCAGTGAACCGCAGAGAAACTCCTGCCTTGGAGCACCGGTCCAATCATGCAATGACTTCCAGTCGCTCAAAATATAGACGGGAATGACCTCCTGCGTTGACTGCAGGGCTGCCGTAAGCGCGGTGTTGTCAGTGATCCTGAAGTCGCGGCGAAACCAGTGGATAACCCTTTTCATTCCTTCACGCTAACAGGCCATGCAATCGTGCGGGCAGGAACCACGCCGATTTCCCATGGGCGGGTAGAGACAAAGAGAATTTTTGTTTTTCCTGAACGCATGGCTCGGAAGAACCAATCTTGATTGCCCCCCGCTCCTACAATCCTCCTCTCTGATCCTTGCAAAGGATATTGAATCTCACCCGCTTTCCCGGGTGTCAGAATATCGGGCTTCGTGAACGTGAAACTCCAACTGTAGCCAGTCGAGGGATTCGAGGGGAGGTGAACTGTCAGGGAATCGCCACGCCTCAGGATCAACTCCTTTCCCACGTCCAGTTCCGCAAGCTCAAAATGAGCCCCGAGGGCCGACCCTGAAAGAGCCAACCCGAGAAAAACAACAAGGATTCGGAATCTCATTGCCTAGAATAGTGAACGCCCTGCCTCGTTGCTAAAAGAGCTTTTCTAGCTGTTGGGAACCGGGAGTTACAGGTAGTATGCGCGGATCATCCTGAATCCGTGCAGAACCCCGAGACACTCTTTTTGATCGCTGGCAACGGCTTCTATCCCAGACTTGCAGCCCAAGGGGCACGGGATGCAGGGGTGTCCTGTGTTATTGCAGCGGCTTTTGAGAATGAAACCGACCCGGCCTTGGCTGGATTTGTCGACGGGATCCATTGGATGAAGGTCGGCCAACTCGGTAAGTTGATCCATGCCGCGAGACAAAGCGGAGCGACTGCCTCCATGATGGCGGGTCAGATAGCCCCTGAAAATCTTTTTGATCTTCGGCCCGATTTTTACGCTTTGATACTGCTTGCCAAGCTACGTGAACGAAATGCGGAGACTCTTTTTGGAGCGATTGCAGGTGAATTGGAAAAGGCGGGCGTCCCCTTGCTGCCGGCCACCTCTTTTTTGGAAAAACACCTCGCCTGCGCTGGGCTTATTGCGGGGCCAAAACCAAAACCCCGGGTGCTTGACGATATTTTCTACGGCCTAGGCATTGCGAAGGAAGTGAGTCGCCTTGATATTGGCCAGACAGTGGTTGTAAAGAAAGGGACGGTCCTTGCAGTAGAAGGATTTGACGGAACGGATGCCACCATCCGACGGGGAGGGGAACTTGGTCGTGGTGATGCCGTGGTGATCAAGGTTTCAAAACCTCGACAGGATATGAGATTCGATGTCCCCGTGATCGGTCCTCGCACCTTGGAGGCGGCTGCTTCCTCCGGAGTGACGGCAATCGCCATCGAGGCGGGACACACTCTTATTCTCGAAAGCGAAAGGCTATTTGAGCTAGCAATACAAAACCACATCACACTCTGGGGGACATGATCATGAGAACCATACGTGCAGGCGTCGTAGGCCCCGGCAGCATAGGCATTAACCATGCTCGCATTTACAGTGAACTTACTGATTGCGAACTCGTCGCAATTTACGACGCCGATAGATCCCATGCCGAGCGCGCCGCCTCAAAATACGGAGGCAAAGCCTGCACATCCCTGGAAGAGTTCTCTTCGCTCGTGGATGTTGCTTCGGTCGCCACGCCAACGGAATCCCATCATGAAGTCGGTTTGTTCCTGCTCAATCGTGGAAAACACCTCCTGATTGAGAAGCCTATCGCCACGAATACGGCTCAGGCTCTGGACCTTGCCTCGATTGCCTCAGCCAATAAATGCATCCTTCAGGTGGGCCATATCGAACGCTTTAATCCGGCCCTCGAGGCACTTGAGAAGCAACTTGCCAACCCTCGTTTTCTCGAAGTCACCAGGCTCTCACCCTATCCAAACCGTAGCATGGACATCGGCGTGGTTCTCGACGTCATGATCCATGATCTTGAAATCCTCCTGCATCTTGTCCGATCTCCCGTCATCAGTGTGGATGCAGTTGGCATAGCCGTGCTGAGCAAGGGCGAGGATATTGCCAATGTGCGCATTCGTTTTGAGAATGGTTGCGTAGCCAATCTCACGGCCAGTCGCATCAGTCGTGATAAAGTCCGCAAGATCCGTATCTTTCAGGAGGATAGCTATCTGTCGCTCGACTATCAAAAACAGAGCGGTTACATCCTTCGTCTCAACAAGGGATTCATCAAACGGGAAAGGGTGAAAGTCGTGAAGGGCGAACCTCTCCAACGCGAGCTTTTAGCTTTCGTGACCTGCGCCAGGGAAGGTTTGATTCCACGCGTGACCGGACGCGAAGCTGCAGCAGCTCTCGAACTTGCAATTAGAATCACGAGGCAGATCGAAGAGGCAGACCCCCGCAAAAAGCCCTCTCAGATCCCTGCATGAGTCATTTGAACAGACATCTTGCAATCATTGCCGGAGAGTCAAGCGGCGATACCCATGGAGCCGCGCTGATGCGTTCCCTTAGGGATTTGGATCCTAAAATCTGTTTTATCGGGAAAGGCGGCCCAAAAATGGAAAAGGAAGCCCTCGCCACGGGGGGCCGTCTCGACAACTGGATTGCCGAAGCCGGAGTTCTCGGCCTATGGGATGTTCTCCGACATTACGGATATTTTCGGAGCAAGTTTCACTTACTTTTGGCTGAACTCACGGCGACCCGACCGGAGGCCGTGATCCTGGTCGACTATCCCGGTTTTAACCTGCGACTTGCCAAGGCTCTCCGCAAGAGGGGTCTTAAAACAAAGATCATCTACTACATCAGCCCCCAGGTCTGGGCTTGGAACAGAAGGCGTATTCCTGAAATGGCCCGCACCCTTGATTTGATGATCTGCATCTTCCCGTTTGAAAAAAGGCTCTACGAGTCGTCGGGACTCCGGACCGTCTTCGTCGGTCACCCAATGGCCAAGGAGCTGCAAACAGTCCCTAGGTCCGAACGTGACGAAGCCCTTCTCGGTCTTTTTCCGGGAAGCCGTGAACGTGAAGTGAGAAAGATATTCCCTTTGATGATGGATGCCGCTCGACTCATCCATCGATCAAGACCCGAAATCCGGTTTGAAGCGGCAGCCGCCTCGCCAACACATGCCGCACTCATGGAGGAAATGGCAAAGGATGAGAGTTTCACCGTCACGATAACCACAGGCACCTCGCGTAAGCTTATGAGAAGGGCGTCAGCTGCGCTTGTTTGCTCCGGCACGGCAACCCTTGAAGCAGCCTGTCTGGGACTTCCCCATGCACTTGTGTATAAGGTAGCGACATTGACCTACGAAGTCGGCATCAGAGTCATTCAAATCCCTTACCTTGGAATCGTGAACATCCTTGCCAACCGCCCAGTGGTCCGTGAGTTCATTCAGCACAATGCCACCCCAGCGGCCTTGGCCGATGAATCCCTTCGACTCCTGAATAATACCGAGGCACGCGACCGATTGGTTGCGGATCTGGCGCAAACCGTTGAATTATTGCGAACCCCTGAAGGCGACCCCGCCCATTCACCTTCCAATCGCACCGCCAGTGCGGTGATGGAATGTCTCGAAACATCCCCACTGTCCCCGCTTGAATGATTCCATGGAGAACTTGAAAGAACACCTTGAGATGCTATGGGCACCTTGGAGAGTGGAGTATTTTCAGCGGGAACGCACTACCCATGAAGACTTCCTTGCTGAAGCCGCCGCCTCCAGTGATGACGCAGCCCACCTTGTGGTGACACGGCGTAAACATGCCTTCCTGATCCTTAACAAATACCCCTATGCTTCCGGACATGTGATGATCGTCCCTTACCACCGCACGGCAACAATGGAGGATCTGAGCGATGAGGAGATCCTCGATCTTTGGCGTCTCTCAACCCACGCTCAACGCCTGCTGCGCGAAGTGATGAAGGCAGAGGGATTCAATGTTGGATTTAACCTTGGGAGCGCTGGCGGAGCAGGCTTTCAGGATCATCTTCACCTTCATGTGGTTCCCCGTTGGACGGGAGACCAGAATTTCATGCCGATGATTGCGGGAACCAAAATCATTCCCGAGGGACTTTATCCTCTTTACGAAAGGCTTGTCGTCGCGGACAGGCATCTAAAGTCATGAGAAAGAAGAAAGCTTCTGACTCTTTTGAGAAAATACAACCCATCAGGTTTTTCCTCCCATGATCATAGCTTTTGGAGCACTTGGCGCAGCACTCCTTTACGCTCTGGGCTACCTTGAGTTAAAGGGATCGATCCATCACGGAGCCACCAGCAAACGGGTCAATATCTTTTCCAATTATGCGATGGCGGCCTGGTCCTTACCGCTTGTCCTACTTCCATTTTTCTTCCCGAAGCAATTCCATTTTCATCCAAATTGGCAGGCCGCGCTTGCGGCAGCCATGGCAGGGATTTCCCTTTTTATCGGCCGGATCTGCACTGTCAAGGCTCTTGCCAAGGCCGATCTTTCCATCAGTGCCCCATTGCTTGGAGCTAAGACGGTGCTCGTGGCTCTTTTTTCCATCCTCCTGCTTCATACTCCCATTGGGTGGAAACTCATGGGAGCGGCTGCGCTGACCGTGGCTGCACTGACACTCCTCCAGGCCGGTCCCGATCAGAACAGACACCATCGCCGCTCTGCAGTCGGATGGGCCCTGGGGGCCAGCATTTTATTTGCTTTTGTCGATGTCCTGACTCAGGGATACGCAAGAACTTGCGGAATAGCGTTCTTTCAACCCGTTATGTTTGTGATTCTTGCGTTAATGACACCGCTCCTTGGTTCAACTCCACCAGCCCCCCTTATTGCAAAGAAGCGCCTCCTTATCGGGGGTGCTGTCATCGGATTCCAGGCCCCGCTTGTGATCCTGCTGATCGGACTATTTGGCGAGGCAACTTTGATCAATATTCTCTACTCCACACGAACGATCTGGTCTGTCGGAGTAGACGCCTGGAAGGGCGAGGGGAATGCCCGTGAATTCTGGCTGGCGCGACTGGCTGGCGCGTTACTGTTGATGGGGGCCATTGTGCTTGCCTTGGTCAAATAAAAGAGGCTTTGCTCATCCGGTGAAACAAGGTCTAGCAATGTCCCTAGAACACTCCCTAGTCGCCAACTTTGAGCCGCACCAGTTGATCCTTGTCTGCGTCATCAGCCCGATCCTGTTTGCCGTCTTCGGGCTTTTTCTTCTGCGTAAGGTGATCTCACCCGATACCCTCAAGCAATATCACGACATTGCCGGTCCCTTCTTCAATACGATCGGAGCCCTCTACGGCATCTTTCTTGCTCTGATCGTAGCGAGCACGTGGCAGTTCTTCTCCACCACCGCAGGCAATGTCATCGAGGAGGCACGTTGCCTCCAGAGTCTCTACCTTGATTCCGAGGCATTCCCTAATGCTTTCCGTGACGAGGCACGTCAGATCATGCGCGATTACCGCGACTCCCTCGTTAACCGCGAATGGAAGAGCGTCAAGATGGGCGAGGCCGACCCTCAAACCACCGCGTTGCTTCAGAAACTCACGGAAGATTATGCCCACTTCAAGGTCGGTGATGCCTCGGAAGCAGCCTACTTCAACGAGTCGTTAAAGAACATCAACATGCTCCAGTCTTTGCGTGCCTCCCGCATTGAGGATTCGGGTAGCGGGCTCATTCCTTTCCTCTGGGGGGTTATCATCGCGGGAGGGGTGGCAACCATCAGCTTTTCCTACCTCTTCGGGGCTCGGAAGCTTCATGCACACGCCGTCATGACCGCCCTGCTGACTGGCGTAGTCTGCCTCGCCCTCTACACCATCGTGAATCTTGATTTTCCATTCACCGGACTCGTTGCGATAGGACCTCAGGCCTTCGAGCGCCTTATGCTAAAGTGATTCCCTACGTGCCTGTGGAAACTTCACTGAGCACCGAACAATGGATTGCTTTTCGATCATGATCCTTCTCCTGACAATGGTCATCGCCCTTGCGTTCTACAACATTGTCACCATCGACTTCCCATTCACCGGCCCAGCAGCCACCAGCCCGGATGCGCTGATAAAAGTGAATCTACAATAACGGAAAAAAAGGTTAACTTATCTCTAGTTGGCTAATAGGGATAGTTTTGTGGGAGCAATCTAATAGCCGCACTTCAACGCTACTATCAGCCGAAAGGCTTAAACCGGAATAATTTAGCCCAGTTAAGCTTTCTCGACCTGCCAGTATTCCAATTCCACAGGAGTGTCCCGTCCGAAGATGCTGACAGAGACTCGCAACTTTCCGCGAATAGGATCCACCTCTTCAACAATTCCCTGCTGGTTTTGGAACGGTCCATCCGCAACCTTGACCTTGTCACCGACCTCATAGCTGATCTTGGACGTCACGGTATCCTCACGTTCCTTGAGTTGCGCAAGCATGCCATCGACCTCTTTTTTACGCATGGGGATCGGCTTGTCTTTGGTTCCCGCAAACCCAATGACACCTGTCGTATCCTTGATAAAATACCAGGTCTTCTCGATCAGTTCATTCTTGTCGTCAAGAAGGTGCATATTGACGATGATGTATCCAGGGAAAAATTTACGGGTTGTTTCAGTCTTCTTTCCACGCTTGATCTCCTGAACCCTTTCCGTGGGAATCAGCACTTCGAAAATTTGGTCCCCAAGTTCCTCGGTCTTAATGCGCTTGACGATATTATCGTGGATTTTCTGTTCCTGTCCCGCGAGGACATGAACGACAAACCATTGTTCTTTTGGGGTGAGAGGCATGATGAAAGATTACTGAGGTATGAGTGAAAAACTAGGGACGGGTCAGAAATCCCACCACGTTGATGGTGATGAAATCAAAGAATGAAATGTAACCCCCTACCAGAAGCATGGCAATGATTACGACAATGGTGGAATCCCAAAGTTCCTTGTAACGCTTGAACCCCCGCTCGCTGCCATCCCAAGGCCACTGCACCTTCGCAAGTTCTGCACGCACCTCACGGATGTAGGTTGTGATCTTATTGGACATAATACGAAAATGCGAAGTATGCAGAGCAGGCCAGGAGGGACTCGAACCCCCAACAAACGGTTTTGGAGACCGCTACTCTACCAATTGAGCTACTGGCCTAGGCTTGGATGTGTTAGTCGAGGATCTCGGAGACACGACCAGCACCAACGGTGCGCCCGCCTTCGCGGATAGCGAAGCGGATGGTCTTTTCCATGGCGATCGGGCTACCAAGCTCGACCTCAATGGAAACGTTGTCACCTGGCATCACCATTTCGACTCCCTCTGGGAGTTTCACAGAACCGGTGACGTCCGTCGTGCGGAAATAGAACTGAGGCCTATAGTTCGTGAAGAACGGGGTATGACGGCCGCCTTCCTCCTTGCTGAGAACATAGATCTCGGCCTTGAACTTCTTGTGCGGCTTGATCGAACCGACCTTGGCAATGACCTGACCGCGCTCAATGTCCTCTTTCTTCACACCACGAAGAAGAATGCCGACGTTGTCGCCGGCCTCTGCGGTGTCAAGGAGCTTGCGGAACATTTCGATGTCGGTGACCGTGGTCTTCTGGGTGTCACGGAGACCAACGATCTCGACTTCCTCACCCTTCTTAAGGATACCACGCTCGACACGGCCTGTAGCCACGGTGCCGCGACCTTCGATGTTGAACACATCCTCAACAGGGAGGAGGAACGGCAGATCCTTCGGACGCTCGGGCATCGGGATGTAGTTGTCGACGGCTTCGATGAGGGCGAGAATCTGCTTCTCCTGCTCGGCATCACCTTCGAGTGCCTTCTTGGCGCTTCCCTTGACGATGGGAATCTCATCTCCGGGGAAGTCGTAACTGGTGAGAAGATCACGGACCTCCATCTCGACGAGGTCGAGGAGTTCAGGATCGTCAACGAGGTCCACCTTGTTCATGAAGACAACGATGGAAGGGACTCCGACCTGACGGGCAAGCAGGATATGCTCGCGGGTCTGGGGCATCGGGCCGTCTGCAGCGCTCACAACAAGGATCGCTCCGTCCATCTGGGCGGCTCCGGTGATCATGTTCTTCACATAATCAGCGTGTCCCGGACAGTCGACGTGTGCGTAGTGACGCTTGTCGCTCTCGTATTCGACGTGAGCGGTGGAAATGGTGATGCCTCGGGCCTTCTCCTCGGGGGCTGCATCGATCTGATCGTATGCACGTGCCTGTGCTTTTCCCGATTTTGCCAGCACGGTGGTGATGGCGGCGGTGAGGGTTGTCTTGCCGTGATCCACGTGTCCGATCGTTCCGATGTTCACGTGGTCTTTTTCGCGTTTGAATGCTTCTTTAGCCATATGGTTGGGTTGTGCTGGTTGTTTTTGTTTTTTTGGTGATTCGTTCTTCTGGAGCCCATGACCGGGATTGAACCGGTGACCTCGTCCTTACCAAGGACGTGCTCTACCAACTGAGCTACATGGGCCTGCCCGGTCCGAGGACCGGCCAAGTTATGAAAAGAACAGAGGCCTTCGGGGTTGCTTCAGGCCGTTCCGCAACTTCTTTAAGAAGTCACCGACCACAGCACGAGCCAGATCATCCGGCGGCGGCGCAACGATGCTTTCCGAGAAAAAGCGGATTGAAAGAATGCTGCCTGAAACTTCTTCTGTCAAAAGCAATTTACGGGCAATTTTTGGGGTGTCATGCGAACGCCACCTGTTGCATGATCGGTTTTATGAACAAAGAGGAGCGCCCGGACCTACTCGACGTGGCCGCCTTCAGGAGGGATTACCTGCACGCAGCACTCCGCAGGATCGATCTCCCGCAGGATCCTTTTACCCAATTCCACACATGGCTGGAGGAGGCTGAAAAATGTCCCGCCATCCTTGAATCCACGGCCATGGCACTCTCCACAGCCTCTTCTGGCGGCAGCGTCTCCTCGAGGATGGTCCTGCTCAAGGGGTATGATGAGAGAGGTTTCCGCTTTTTCACGAATTCCGGAAGCAGAAAAGCTTCGCAACTTGCGGAGAATCATTCCGCATCGTTACTTTTTTACTGGGAGGTTTTGGAGCGGCAGATCCAGATCAATGGAAAAGTTTCTCAGGTCACCCGTGCCGAAACCGAGGCCTACTTTGCCAGTCGCCCCCGGGGCAGTCGCATCGGTGCCTGGGCCTCGCGCCAGAGCGAGATCGTTCCCGACCGGGCAATGCTCGAGCGTCAGGCCGAGGAATTCGAACGACGGTTCGAGGGTGGGGAAGTTCCTGCACCCGAGTTTTGGAGTGGGTATCTGCTGGTTCCCTCAACGATCGAATTCTGGCAGGGACGCCCCAATCGTCTTCATGACCGTTTTCTCTATTCACGCACGGGTGATGGTTGGTCCATCGACCGCTTGAGTCCCTGACCTTGCGATCCATCAAGTCACAATGTTCCAGGATGCAAATTGCACTCCTTACCTAAAAAACTCTCCAATCATTTTCCCCAGTTGAATCTCCATTTCCTGAAACAGCGTCTCTTCTATTACTGGAGACTCTTGCGCGAAACCGCTCTCATCTACCAGCGCATCGGGGGAGAGCAGTGCGCAGCAGCCTTTGCCTACTACGCGCTTTTTTCCTTGGTGCCGCTGGTAGCCCTGTTACTGACCCTAGGCTCGTATGTCTTCCCCGCGGACTCTGTTCTCAACACCATCCACCGGTTTGCCCCCATCGGGGAGCAGCAGCAGGAGCTCCTCTGGACCATGGTGCAAGGGCTGGAAAAAGCACGCGGAAGCGTGAGCATCCTCTCCATCCTGATCCTGATTTGGGCATCCCTGCGGTTTTTTCATTCGCTCGTCCTTTCGATCAACCACGCATGGGGAACCCGTCGCTTACCATGGTGGGAAATGCCCGTCAAAAATTTCACGATGATCCTGGCAATGAGCGGGGCTCTTCTTATCGGAACCGTGGTCCCAGCGATCCTTCAAGGTATCGCCAGGGCACTTCACTCCTTTGAATCAATGTTCAACCAACATTTCCCATTCATGAACGTTGGACGATTGCTCACCCTGGTCGATCTGAGCCGCTACGTCGTCGGCACGCTGGTTCTCTTCTACTCCTTCTCCGTTCTTTATATGCTGGCCCCTAGAAACCATGTCCGCTTTGTGCAGATCTGGGGTCCGGCTCTGCTTGTTTCCTTACTCTTGCAGGTAGGACAGGCTTTCTTCGTGAATCTTGCCCCGAAATTGATCAACTACAGCGCTATCTACGGCACCATGGGCAGCATGATGTTTTTGCTTCTCTGGGTCTTTATTGCGGGGATTATCATCATCAGCGGGGGATGTCTTTGTGCTGCGTTGGCGCATCTGCGTGGTCACTCCTACATCAACCACTCTCGGATCGGATCACACCCGGAAGATGGTCTGCAAAGTCATCCGCAGCCTTAGAAAAAAGACTGAAGGCTAAAGCAGATCAAACATCGCCCCCTAGGCCGTCTCACGGCGCCTACTCCACCCAGTTGAAAAAATTAAAGTTGGCGGACATAAGCGCCGCCACGATGACAAGAGCACCTAGCAGATGACCTGCCAGAATGACCGGCAACGCCACGACGATCCAACGTCCGATGGCACCCTCGATGACATTCTGCTTCTCGGAAGGCTCCGTGGGAAAAGGAAAACTGTTCATGTGGGTTCTGAAGTATCGGGAGCCTTCCTTGGAGTCAATGCCTCTCGATAACAATTAACGGCGGGGAGCCCGCCCCTTGCGTGGCGCGGCGGTTTTTTTCCCCCCAAGTCGCTTCTGCGGTTTGTGGGATGGGGCTCGACGGCGGGGCGTTGGTTTTGCAACCGGTCGTCTAGGGGCTTTTTTAACGATCTCCTCTTCCACAGCAATGGAATCCCTCCCGATATTGACAAGGATTGCGGCATCATTGGCCGAACGACTTTCCTTCTTTCGATCCTGGACTTCACGACTCTCGCGTCCCTTCATGCGCAAGCGGATCGGCAATCCCGGGTAAGGCCAGCGTTCACGGAATTGGTTGAAGAGATACTCGCGGTAGGCGTCGGGAATGAGATCCGGGTCGTTGACGAAGAGCAGGAACTCGGGCGGGTGAAAAGGCCTGACGCGCTCGGACACAACTTGTGTGGCGTAAAGGAGCTTGAAACGCTTACCCGCTTTGTTCGGAGGGGGATGTTGCTCGAAGACATCCTTGAAGAAACGGTTGAGTTCTCCCGTGGCAATCCGGGTTTGACTCTCCTGACGCACGCTCTGCAGTGCCGAGAAAATACGACTGAAGCCTTGTCCCGTTTTGGCAGAGATACAAACCACGGGGGCATAGTCGAGAAAGAAGAGGTTTTTGCGAATCACATCGGCCTGCTCCCCTTGGGAGGCACGTCCCCCATCCTCCTTGCGTACAAGATCCCATTTATTCAGCAGGATAATGCAGGCTTTCTGGGACTCCTGAAGCATTCCCGCAATTCTTTTGTCCTGACTTGTGACACCGCTCTCCGCATCGATCACGAGAAGACCGGCATCCGCGCGACGGATGGCCTCCTCCGAGCGCATAGCGCTGAAAATCTCAACGGATGTATCGGGACGAGATCGGTGACGCAGCCCCGCCGTATCGACCAGCACATAGTGCTCGCCAGCGAGTTCGCATTTCACGTCAAGCGCATCACGCGTGGTTCCGGAAATATCACTGACAATGCTACGCTCCTCTCCCAGCAAACGATTCAGGAGGGAGGACTTCCCGACATTCGGTCGCCCCACGATGGCCAGCCTGGGAGCCGATAGTTCCTCGGAAACCTCACTTCCATCGTTGCCACCCAGCATCTCTCCAATCCTGGAGAGAAGGTCAAGCGTTCCTCGACCATGGGCCGCGCTCACGGTCATCACCTCGGGCAAGCCAAGCTCGAAGAAATCGGCTACCATGGACTCGTGCATCTCCTGATCGATCTTATTGATGATCAAAATCAACGGACGGCCTCCCGTCCGGAGCATGTGAGCAAGCTCACGGTCAAGGGGAGTGAGGCCCGCACGTCCATCAACCACGAAGAGAAGAAGGTCTGCACTGGCAATGGCAGCCTGGGCGGCCACATGGGTTGCTTCGGCAAAGTCAGGATCAGGAGCATCCCCGATTCCTCCGGTATCGATGATCTCGAAGGGAATCTGACCTGTCTTGCAAATCCCTGCCAATCGATCACGGGTCACCCCCGGTTGGTCATGGACAATCGCAACCCTCCGACCCATGAGCCTGTTAAAGAGGGAGGACTTACCCACATTGGGGCGACCGACAATGGCGACGCGTCTCATGGAAATTATTGAATTTTACCCGATCGACCCGACCGAGGATCTGATCCTGTCACGGGAACGGTATGACCGCCATCCTTGAGTTGACGGATTCCGGCGGAGACGTAACCGATTCCACTCAAAAGCGTCACCACACCGGAAACCCAGACAACAGGATCACAATGACTCCACTGGAGCATCACGACGGCAACCGTTAGCATCTGCAAAAAGGTGGACGCCTTGCCGAGGAGGGAGGGATGCACCTCAAGATGATCGTTCAGCAAACGAAGCACGCCGCAGCCGCCTAAAATGATGACATCGCGGGAAATCACCAGCACGGGATACCAGACAGGAAGTTCATAAGGCCATTTGGTGATACTCAGCGTGATGATGGCAGTCAGCATTAGTCCTTTGTCAGCCAAAGGATCAAGGACGGCTCCGAGCCGTGATTTCAGATGAAAGCGTCGTGCCAGCCAACCATCAACACCGTCACTCAGGGAGGCGATCAGAAAAACACCGATGGTGGCCATTCTGAGGGATTCGTTTGGGTGTCCGGTCACGGCCGTCTTGCCATAATAGATTGCAAGCACGACAAAGACCGGAATCAAGAGGATCCTGGCGATGGTGATCTGGTTGGGAAGGGTCATCAGGTTTCAACCATCAGCAGGGAACCGACTTCTGTAAAGCTCGGGCAAGCATTGCCTGCCGAGGCAACAAGAGCTAGGAATGCCGGGTCCATGGATCTCCCTTTAGAAAATAGACTGCCCGAAAAGATCGCCTCTCACGGCAAGACTTGGGGATCAACGATGGCCTGGGCTCTTCTGATGGTTCCAAGAGATCGGCGGGAAGATGCCTTTCTTTTTCATGATTTCTGCAGATACGTGGATGATATCGCCGATAACGTTGTGTTGGAAAACACACGCAAACAGCAACTTCTCGACCTTTGGCTTCGGGCTCTTGAGATGCCCGACCCCGGAGATCTACCCGAAGACTTACAACAGATGGTGGAGCGAAGGGATCTCGATCGAAATCTTTTGAATGAAATCATCCTGGGCGTCCGGATGGATACCGAGCGCAACCGCTATCCTTTTTTTGACGATCTCAAGGCCTATTGCCGAAGGGTCGCCTCCGTGGTGGGAATCCTCAGCGCCTCCATCTTCGGGGCACGTGGCGAGGACGTTTATCTCTACGCCGATTCGCTTGGAATTGCACTGCAGCTCACCAATATACTCCGAGATGTCAAAGAGGATGCCGCCATGGGCCGCATCTATCTGCCGCTGGAGGATCTAGAACGCTTTGGAGTCCGTGAGTCAGATATTCTCGAGTCCCGCCACACACCCCAAACGACCCACTTGCTTAACCATCAGGCAGAACGGGCCGACTCGTATTTCGCCAAGGCCGAAATCGCATGGTCAGAAATGTCCGCGAACCAGCGACGCCTGATGCGTCCGGCGCGACTGATGAGCGCCGTCTATCGTGATCTCCTGCTTCAGATGAACCGTGATCGGTATGATGTTTTTGAGAAACGGTATCGGGTGGCGGCTTTCAGAAAATTAGTGCTCCTGTTACGGGTCATGACTGCTAGAAAATGATGTTGCAGGTTGGAAGCTGGAGAGAAGGAGAAAGGAATGACCAAAAGGTCTCGCATGGAGTCGCAAAACGCTCAGGGGGATTTTCTCTATGCTCCAATCCCTGTTCTCACCTTCATCCCGGTGATTTGCTTCCCACAACCTATCCCCGAAACACATCCGCCCACGCCTTTACCGAGGGATCCATCTTTACTAACTCAGGCCAACCACGGGTGTAACCCTCGCCGGGGATTTTTTTTGTGGCGTCAAAGCCCATGTGACCGCCCATGTTTGGAACAGTTGGGGCATGGTCGAGGCTATCCAACGGATTCTTGGTGAGAATGCTATCGCGCTGGGGGTCAGTATTAGCCATCCAGCGGAAAAGAACCTCGGAGGAGTTCTGCACGTCGCAATCATGGTCGACCACGACAATATACTTTGCGAACATCATCTGTCCCATTCCCCAGAGACCATGCATGACCTTGAAGGCCTGCCACGGATACTGCTTTTTGATCGAAACAAAGACCAGGTTATGGAATGTGCCCTCCGCCGGAAGAGCCATGTCCACGATCTCGGGAAAGTTCATCTTGAAAATCGGCAGGAATATCCGGACGCTCGCCTCCCCCATGTAGAAGTCCTCCATCGGGGGGATACCCACGATCGTGCAGGGATAGATCGCCTCCTTGCGATGCGTGATCGCCGTGACATGGAAGACCGGATACTCATCAATCGGCGTGTAGAAGCCGGTGTGGTCGCCGAAAGGCCCTTCTGCCCTAGTTTCGCCAGGCTGGACATATCCCTCGATCACGAAATCACTCTCAGCCGGAACCTCCAGCGGTTGAGTCACGCACTTGACCAGATCGACTGACTTCTTGCGTGCGAATCCGGCGAAGAGAATCTCGTCGATTCCGTCCGGCAGTGGAGCCGTTGCCGCCAGAGTGAATGCGGGATCGCCACCGAGGCAGATGGCGACGGGCATCTTCTCACCTCGCTCATAGTAGCGCTTGCCGTGGCGGGCTCCGACCTTATGAACCTGCCAGTGCATCCCGGTGGTCTTGCCGTCGTAGATTTGGATGCGGTACATGCCGACATTCCTCTCTCCGGTGTCGGGATCCTTGGTGTATACGGTTGGAAGCGTTATGAAACGGCCGCCATCTTGAGGCCAGCACTTCAGAATCGGCAGTTGATCCAAGGAAAAAGGCTCCCCCTCCCCCATCCGATTCACGACTTCCTGACAGGGTGCGCTCTTTACGGAACGAGGGCGGGCATGGATGAGATCGATCCCGTTGCGCAGGAGCTTCAAGGCATCCTTGAAGCTCTTGGGCGGCTTCGCTTTCATTAGAAACTCAAGCTGGGAAGCCAATTCATCAACGGATTCAAGTCCGAGGGCCATGGCCATGCGGCGCTTCGATCCCAAGGCATTGATCGCCACGGGAAATGCGGAGACCCTGCCATTGATCGTCGGTTTTTCGAAGAGCAAAGCCTTCCCTCCCCCCGGCGACTTCATCTCGCGGTCGGCAAGCTCGGTGATCTGGAGTTCGGTGGCAACGGGTTCGCTGACTCGCCGAAGTTCTCCTGCCTCTTCGAGGGCCTTCAGAAAGGCAGCATAGGATGAATAAGCCATGGTGTTGTGATTCAAGAATGACCGGCAATCTAAGGAAAGTCACAAAAAAGATTGATCATCGCTCAATTGCATAGAAGATTACTCACCCTCGGAGTTCTCCGAGGCATCCTTGGAGTTGTAGCTCAATTGGTCAGAGCACCGCCCTGTCACGGCGGGGGTTGCGGGTTCGAGCCCCGTCAACTCCGGTGGGATTTTTTAAGAATTGTGAAATGCCATCAAGGCATAGAAATCCGTAGGGTCCGTGAAGAGCACGTCTGCCAGTTTCAAGCCCGCACCGACAGCCATCCCGTTAAGGGACGTGATCTCTTCCGGGAAGTCTGAGGTCGTCACGTGTTCCACCGCTTCGGAAACTTCGTCCATCGTGAGGGCGTTCCATGAACTCCGTGTATGATCGACCCACCTTCTCATGTAGGATTCCCGCGATTCACCGGGCATCAGGACGGGATCAAAAATTAGCAACACCCCTTCCGGATTCAGCTTGCGGCGCAATTCCCCGAAAAAGAATTCCTTCTCTCTCCGTTGAAGATGATGGAGGGAGAGTCCGATATATATGATGTCATACCTACCGGGAAGACGTCCGAGCCCCGTCATGAAATCGCCCGTGATCAGACTGCATGGCACCCCTAGCAATGAGGTCTTCTGATGCGCAAGGTCAAGTGCCACAGGGGAAAGATCTATCCCGGTGTAGGATTGAAGAGACCTGCCCCTTAAGATCCCCGAACTGAAGTCGGCGTCGCCACAACCAAGATCCAAAAAGGAAAAGGGGCGCCCTAGGTCATCCAACCATCGGGAGAGAGCCTCTCGAACCGAGCGATGGTAGAGGTAATCATTGTCGACGATGCGGCGGTAGAGCGACCAACCGTTGAAAAAGTCGCGGACGGAAGAGGCATCGCGATCGCTTATGATTAATGTCCCCGGATTCTCCATCTGCCAAGAATAGCCACCATCTTTCTAGAAATCCACCACCGCGCGAAGACCAACAACAAGAGCGTTCCCATCCTGTTGGCTTCCTCCCGGATGCAGGATATACTGAAGATCGGGTTGCAGGGCGATTGCCGGGGCGACACGGATGGAGTAGGTCAACTCCGCAACAGCCTCAAAAGAGGCACCGGGAATACCACCATCCGTCATTTTGTTCTTCAGATAACTGCTTACGTCTGCGTAACCAAAAGAGACCCCGAGCTTGTCGGCTTCGCGGGAAGGAATCAGCCCCGTGTAAACAAAACCCACATCAGCATAGAAGGAGCTCACGCAGACCTGCTGGGGATCAAATCCCATCTGAACAAAGGAGGAAAGCCCCTTTGTTGATGCGGAATTCCCCGGCGGTTGTGCATCTTTTCCAGAAGAGCCAGAATTCTTTCCGGATCCCGCATCGGTCGCTTTTATAGAAGGCACATAAATCTGCTGGTCAAGGATACCATAGAATCCACTGCTGTAGGCAACGGCAGTTGGTGATCCGTAGGAAAAGGTCTCTTCCCCCCGGGGCCCCTCCCCCGTCTGGAACCAGCAGCCGAATTTTGCCGTGCCCGGAAGCCCCTTGGATCCGGGGTCCTTGTTCCAAATTACCGCAGCCTCATTGATATTAAGCAGTCCGCCAGACTTTCCAAAGTTCCAATTAAAGTTGTGAAGGTTGTTCTGCTGTTCAAAGGGATTGGCTTGAGTGAATGCCGTTCGCAAGGTCAACCAGGAATAGGGTTCAAAGGCGAAACGAAGGCCAGGAGTCGACATTGGAAAAGCAGGCCCTCCATTGGGCACGTTCAAAACGAAGATGGGAAGTAGACTAAATGCACTGTTCACGAAAAGGTTGCCCGTGTCGCACACCATGAACTCGGTATCCACTCCGATTAAACCACCACGGAGCGAAACTGCATTGTTAAGAAAATTCTGCTGAAACCAGAGCTCGGAACAGCGGAAAGCAGGGTATCCCCCGACACTACTCGCCGTTAGTGCATTATGGATATATTTTTGGGAAAGATCGTTTCCATAGAGCCAAATCCAGCTGTTCTTAAAGGAAGCCCCCTCCCACCCCACGGCCTTTTGCAGATCGATGGCAAGGCCAGCGTTCAACAGTCCGGAGTATGTGCCGCCTTGTGAGGCTCCACCAGTCGTGTTTCCGAGCATATCGGAAATCGACTGCAAGGTGAGAACGACTCCGTTGGTCTCAGCTTTTGGCCTGTATCCCAGAAACTCTCCCGCAAGGCGCTGTTGGTTTAACAGATTGTAGGGATCCGGGATGTTGAGCGGATCGGCACGAAGGAGCTGTTGTCCAGTTGCTAAAAGAAACAAGAGCAAAACAAGAGTGATGAGATGCCGGATCATGGCTTTCATGATGTTTAGAGAGATAAAGTCCTGGCTTTTAACTTTCCAAAAAAACCCCAAGAACAATTACTAAGCAGACTTCTGTTTTTCAACACCTATCACCTCTCCAAGCGAAGAACATACCGACTTAGAGTTTCTCCAAAAAGATAGAGGACAAAAATCATTGCAGTAATCCAAAAACTTGGAGGCCAGTTGGAAACACAGGCAAGCAGGATCCCAACCCATACGGAGCCAAGCCCGATGAGAATGGAGAAGAAGATCGAACCCCAGAAACCTCGGCAGAATCGAGCCGCGATTCCAGCGGGTCCGATCACCAGAGTGAAAACAAGCAGGATCCCGACGACTTGACTGGCGAGAGTCACGGCGATAGCAAGAATAACCATAAAGGCCGTCGAGAGGGCCGTCAGGGAGATCCCCCGAGACTCGGCGAGATCAGGCTGAAGGCTGGCAAAAAGCAACCGACGTGAGAAGATGGCGAGCGCGGCAAGACTCAGAATGGCAAGCACCATCGTGGCCACGATCTGGGATTGGGAGACACCGAAAATATTCCCAAAAAGAATGGAGGACGCCTGTCCGACGAAGCCCTTGTAGAGGGCTAGAAAAAGAGTTCCGATACCAAGTGCAAAGGAGAGAACCATGCCAATGGCCAATTCACTGCGATGGAGTTTGTTCCCCGAAATTCCCATCATCGTGCCGGCCACACAGCTGATCACAAGCATTCCCTGAAGGGAGGAGAGCCCCAAGAGGGCCGCACCGGTTGCCCCGGTAAAACCGATATGAGCGAGTGCGTGGGCGGCAAATCCGACATTGCGAATGATCACGAAATAGCCGACCACTGCACCGAGGATTGCAGCGATGGACCCTGCCAGCAGTGCGTTGCGGACAAAGTCGTAAGCCAGAATATCGTTCACCTTATCAAGCATGGCAGGCGGTTTCGGTGACGTTGCTCTCGGAATTAACGATAAAAACACGGTTGGCGGCACGAATCACATCGACCTCCATGCCGTAAAGAGCACTTAAAACGGGGCCGGTGATCACCTCGTCGACAGCACCCAGCGATGCACCCCCTCCGGCCATATAGAGCACACGATCCATAACTCCGAGAAGAGGGTTGACATCGTGCGAGATGAAGAGGACCGTCGCGCCGGTCTCTTTCCGGATTTGCGCGATCCGCTCCACCAACAGCATTTGATTTTTCGGATCAAGTCCGGCCAAGGGCTCGTCCAAAACCAAAAGCCGGGGCTTTTCGATCAACGACTGTGCAAGCATGACCCGCCTCTTCTCACCGCCGGAAAGGAGAGAAAAGGGACGATCCGCATAGGAGGAGGCACCGGACAGTTCCAAAGCCCGGGAGACCTCTCCCGACGCCGAAGATGAGATCCATGGGATCCCCCAACGTTCGCCACGGAGCACAGCCGAGACAAGCGATCTGGCACTCAGGCCGGTGCCATCAGGACAGCCGGGGTGCTGCGGCATGTAACCGAGGGCATGTTTTGTCTTACCGGGTGGTTTTCCGAAAACAAGAAGCTCGCCACAACTGATCGGACAGAGTCCCAACAGCGCCCTCAGCAAAGTCGTCTTCCCGGCACCATTGGGTCCGAAAATCCCAATGAATTCCCCTTCCTGAATTTCCGCCGAGACCCCGTGCAGGATTTGCCGCCCCCCAAGACGAATCCCAAGATCACGGATTGAGAGTATGGAGTTCATCGGAGGCGGTAATTTTGAGGCATTATTTTAACACGGATTCGACAACCTCAAGCTGCGAGAGCATCCACTGCACGTAGTTCTTCATATCGGCGGGCTGTGTTTCCGTCACACCAACCACCGACACCCCGTTGTCCCGCGCCAACTCCTGCATCCGCTTTGTTGTGGGATTAATCACCTGACTATTATAAAAGAGAATTTTAACCGTTTTGGTGGTCAGGCTATTCTCAAAGGCCGCTGTCTGAATGAAGCTTGGTTCCGTGTCATTCATCACGGCAACCTGGAAAGGATCGTTCAGTGTTTCAAATCCCAAGGCTGTGGCCATAGAGCCGAAGATTGGCTCCGTGGCAGTGACTTTGACCCCCGCAGACTTGGATTGAAGCCTGGCAATCTTATCGAGCAGGGGCTTCATCGAGTGCGCAAACTTCGTAACGGCCTCCGGCTTATTGAAAACCACGGCAAGCTTTGCAACCAGCGCCGGCATTGTCTTGGGATTATACCAGATGTGAGGATTCTCTCCATCCTTCGCACCGATCAGATCCGAGACCTTGATCACGACACGCCCGGACTTGGCCTGCGCATCAATCAACTTCTCCATCCAGTCGTCGTAACCGATGCCGGAATAGATCACGATATCGGCATTGGCCACGGCTTTGGCTGTGGCGGCATCTGTCTGGAACTCATGGGGATCCTGATTGGGATTGCTCATGATGCTGGTCACCTTGGCTGAAGAGCCTGCCACTTGGGCCGCAACTCCCCCGTAGAAGTTTTCAGCGGCAACAATGCTCACCGATTGCGCGCGCAGTTGAATAACACCGGGCAAAAACATGACGGCCAGCAAGAGCATGATGTTCTTTTGCATCGGATTCATGAAAATCCTAAGCAGACGATACTGATATGTCAATCTCATTAAAGAAATGCTCACCACCCCATCCAGTTACCAACTTCTTTGCTGATGACTTGAAATAGGGGTCTTATCGGATCAAGTTGCCATCTTGTCACTCGAACGTCGCACCACAAAACAGAAGGAAGCCATCAGGGCCGTCCTGGCAACCCAGGAAGGTCCCCTGATGCCTGACGAAATCCATGCCATGGCGTTGAAGGCCGTCCCTTCGCTTGGAATTGCGACCGTCTATCGTTCACTAAAGACCCTGCAGGATGAGGGCATGGTTCGATGCGTTGAAATACCGGGACAGTCGCCTCGCTACGAACGCTCTGACAAGGGCCATCACCATCACTTCCTTTGCCAGAAATGTCACACGGTCTTTGACCTCGAAAAATGCGTGGAGGGAATCAAGAAATTAGTTCCCCCCGGATTCCGAATCACAGATCATGAAATTATCCTTCATGGTCTTTGCAAATCTTGCGTCTGATCGCGTTATCAAGGCAGCGAACCTGATTTCTCGGATGGTCAGAGCAACACTTTTGCCGCACTGATTCCCCTCCTGCCCCTGACTCAACTCCTCGCTTCAAGGCGATCGAATCCCTTGAACCGATAAATAGCCAACGAGAGAGCCCAACTCACTGCGAAGATTCCGATGATGAGATAACCGATCGTACCGAAGTTATCATTCAAGGATCCAATCGCACTCCAAACAGGTCCTTCCAATTTGAGTTGGTCCCCTATGAGTCCCAAAGCCTCAATACCACCGATGACAACGGCGACGACAACCGAGACAAGGGTAATCGTCATGTTGTAGTAGAGTTTTCGGATTGGCTTGATGAAGGCCCATCCATAGGCTCCCAGCATCATGATTCCATCGATGGAATCAATCAGACTCATCCCCGCCGTGAAGAGCATGGGGAAGACAAGAATCGACCAGACGGGTAGGCCCTTTGCAGCTTCCGTTGCCGAGATCCCAAGCAGGCTGATTTCCGTGGCCGTGTCAAATCCCAGGCCAAAAAGAAAACCTAGGGGATACATGTGCCAGCTTTCTGAGATCAATCCGAACAAAGGACGGAAAAGACGGGAGAGGAGCCCTCGGTTTGCCAGCAGCATGTCAAAGTCATCCTCGGAGTAAGGTTCGCCGTTACGGACACGTTGAAAGGCCTTCGCAATCGAGGAGAAAATCACCAGATTCATGATGGCGAGAAGCAGCAAGAATGCCGCCGAAATCAACGTCCCGATCACTCCACCCATGTGATGCAATGCATCCAACTGGCTCTTAAAAGAGTTTGCTGTTACGGCAACGGCGACACTTGCAAGAACCACAACCGTGGAATGTCCCAGCGAAAATAGGAATCCAACGGCGACGGGACGCTTCCCCTGCTGCATCATTTTACGGGTCACGTTGTCGATGGCCGCAATGTGATCCGCATCCACCGCATGACGCAGACCGAATCCATACGCAAGAAGCGCCGTCCCCAGCAGCACCGGGAACGAGTGAAAAGAGGCTAACGCCCATCCCCAGGCAACGAGATTAAAACCCACAAGCAGGATCAGCATTGCAGCGATCTTACCGCGAAGATCGCTGGGTGAATCATTGAAAAACCGAGCAAAGAAAGAACTCATGCCTCTTTCACATTAGAAAAAAAACTCTTCCTTGAAAGGTTAAAGAAACCCTGAGGCGCTGAGGAAATCCCCCATTATCTTGTAGGAAAGGTCAGCGGCGACCGAAGCCGAGGAACCTGCCGATCCCTCCTTTTTTTGCGGACCCGCCTGCGGTCTTACCCGGTTCCCCACTCATCGAAAGATTGCGGGGCTTGCCATCGCTTCTTCCCCTGGATCGAGATTCGCGGGGGCCTCCCTGAGAAGCCTCGGACCTTCCATCTCCTCGAGATGGAGTTTCCTCAGTGGAACGCTCCTGCCTGTTCCCGCGCTGAATATTCGGACGCGGTGTTCGGACTTCACCCGGCCTGCGGGGCGGACGACGCCCTCCATTGGGATCTCTCGGCGGCGCGGGGGCCGTGTAGTCAAAGCCCTCGGCCTTCACTCGAGGGATGCCACGGCGAGTGAAGCGCTCAAGTGCCCGAAGGGCATCTTCATCCTCTCGGCTTACGAAACTCACCGCCTCTCCAACAGCTTTCGCCCGGCCGGTGCGACCGATGCGGTGAACGTAGTCTTCGTGGTTTGGGGGGAAGTCGTAGTTCACGACATGCGAGATGCCGTCGACATCGATGCCGCGTGCTGCGATATCGGTCGCCACAAGGACTCGGATCTTACCCTCGCGGAATTCATTAAGAGCGCGCAGACGTTGATTCTGGGATCGGTTGGAGTGGATCGTACCGGTCGTGATTTTTGCCTGTTCCAAGCGACGAGCAATCCTGTCGGCCCCGTGCTTGGTTCTGGTGAAGACAAGGACCATTGTGAACTTAGGATCCTGCAGAAGGTGCAGGATCATTCCTGGCTTGAGGTGCTGGGGAATCTCGTAGACCGACTGGGAGACAGTGTCCGCCGGATTGGAGCGGCGACCGATCTCGACGGTCTCGGGCTCCTGCAGAAATTCTCCGGTAAGCTTCTCGATTTCGCGGGAGAGTGTTGCCGAAAAGAAGAGCGTCTGGCGCTTCCGTGGCAACAACCTGACGATCTGCCGGATAGCCGGGACGAATCCCATGTCGAGCATCCTGTCAGCTTCATCGAGGACAAGAAATTCAATGCCGGCGAAAGCTTTCTCCCTTCCCCTGATGATATCAAGCAAGCGTCCCGGAGTGGCGATGACGATGTCCACGCCATGCTCCAACGCCTTGATTTGCGGCTTTTCACTTACTCCGCCATAGATCGTGGCCATGGAGAGTTGGAGATGCTTCGCGTAGGCACGGACATTCTCCTCGATCTGAACTACGAGTTCACGGGTCGGGGCGATCACGAGCGCCCGGATACCGGGAGTCGGCGTCGCAGCAAGAATAGAAAGGATAGGGAGGGTGAAAGCCGCTGTTTTCCCTGTTCCGGTCTGCGCGATGCCGATCAGGTCACGTCTCTGAAGAATCAACGGAATCGCAGCAGTCTGGATCGGGGTCGGTTCGGTATATCCCGTTTCCTGAACGGCTTTAAGAATGGCGGCATCGAGGCCGAGCGAGCGGAATGGCATGGGAGAAATAAGTAAGATAGCAGTGCACTATGACCCAATGCAGGGGAATTGCACGGGATTAGATCAAAGCAAAACCCGACTCCTGCGAACAATCCGCAAAAAGGACACAACCTGACCGTCTGCTATTTTTTCAAAATATCGATAAGGGATTTGCTCGCATCTCTTGCACCATCATGGAGTTGCTTGTATTCCAAACCGATAAAGATCACTGCGGCAACAAAGAGGGCAACCAGCCCCAATTTCACATTTCTAAGATCATTGGGATTGGAGGGTAGTTTGAAACTAAATCCCCGTGACCGAGGAACGGGAGTTTCTGACTGCTGCCTGAATCCTGGGTCAATCATGGCCACTTTACGAATTTTTGTTTGGGCCTCCTTACTTTGATTCCCATCAACTGAAAGCTTGCCTTCTGTCGGTTTCATAATTCAGGGAATCATCAAGAAGCCAATTGAGTCTCGTGTCATAGGGACCGGTTTGATTCAAAAAATCTCAACCCCCATCAATGTTTGCCGTGTTTCAATTTGCAATCAGTCAAAACGATATCCCCGACATTAAGATCCTTGAAAGATCCGGAGATCTCGACTTTCTGCCCCACGGACAGATAAGGAGTTCGACTGAGAATCATGCCGTAACGATCCCGTCTCAGAAGGGTTGCCTCACCACCTTCTCCGGAAACATCCAATTCACTATTTTCAGGGAGGGACCCAGAGAGAAACTCTGCTTTCACAGCAGGGAGCGATGCCGTGCGGCCTTGCAGAGTGACGATAAGAGCCTTGCTATATCCATGCCCCTTTCGCAGGGATTGGATACGTCCGGAGACGGTAATACGCCGTCCCGAGTATTTGCCGGTTGCGGCGACAGCATTCGTAAAAAAATCTCCCGCTATTGTTTTTAGCGGCACAATACCATCCTTTGGAAAGGGACTCAGAACTGAGTTCGCCTCCATAACGGAACTGCCGGTCGGGGCGAACGTATCCTGTGCCTTAAGTTGACCTGATCCCAAGGGGATTCCTACAACATACAGCGCAAGGGGTAGCAAAAAAACTCTGGGGGGGAAATTCACTTTTCAAAGAATAGCAATTCAAGTTCGGAATTCAACTTCCAATGCTATCAATCTCGGGATCCATGAGTTAATCCATCAACGGCTTGACCCTCGACATGGTATCCTGCTCAACATTTCGTATGTCTTTCTTTGTATCTCTCCTCAAGCATCCTTATATCCTGGCAGGGATCGGCGGTGCGATTGGTTCGATAGGACGCATCGGGATGACGGATTTGGTTGCCAAGTGGCTCGGTAATGATTTCCCGTTCGGAACCATCATGGTGAATTTTACGGGTGCACTCTTCATGGGGCTGCTTGCCGGATACGGTGAGGCAGACCCAGGCCAACTCCTCTTTGCTCCCGCGACGCGCACTTTACTGATGATCGGCGTCTTGGGTGGCTACACCACCTTTTCATCATTCAGCCTCCAGACCTTTCTCCTCATTGAGCAGGGTAATCTGCTCGGTGCTTTTCTAAATGTCTTTCTCTCCATTGCTCTCTGCATTTCCGGAGTGTGGTTGGGGTTTTTTACAATCAGATCCCTCTGATTCCTTCAGGATTAGGATCCCGAAAATGACAATGCAGGAATTAAAAGGTTTCCAATGCTTTCATCTCCATTTCAGAAAACCGAACCCAGGAAATTCCTCCGCTCCATCAACCATTTTGGTGTTCCTATGAGCAAACATCTCTCGTGAAAGATTCCTCTGGGTTCACCCTGATCGAATTGCTGGTAGCCATCGCACTCATAGTGGTCCTTGCGTCCGTGCTCGTTCCTTCCTCGAAGGCCCTCTCCCGGGCTCATGCTAGGAGAGCGGCAATCAGCATCGTCATGGACTCCATGGAGGGAGCCAAAAGATCGGCCCAGGTCTCAAAAAAGAACGTCTGGGTTATTTTCAGACACACTGGAGGCAAAAAGCCTGATTCACTTCGTGTCGTTACCATGGATGGGATCTCTCCCGTTGCGCAGGGAACATGGCTGAAACTTCCCGAAGGCATTTTCTTCAAGGTTGAGGACGAAAGCCTCATGGGCGAACCACCCCCGAAAAACATTCTTCTTGCAGGCTTGAATGACCTGCTTCCGCTCGAAGGGGAAAGTTTTGGATCTCTAATGTTCTCAGGTTCCGGACGGATTCTCATTCCAAAGCCAGGCGGCAGGAGTCTTAAAATCGATTTTTCATCGACCATTGGCCCCTCCCCCGGCTCGATCACGATTTCGCGCGGCACGGGACGCACCTCCTATCAATGAGATACAAGCTCTCCGGGTTTACCCTCATAGAAGTTCTGATCGCAATGCTCCTATTTGTCATTGCAGCGGCAGGGCTCCTCACGCTGTTTCCAGTGGCCCACAGGACAGAACGCGAGAGCGTTCAGGAAACGAGAGCCTCCCTCATCGCATCAGGCATCATGGAATCCCTAGGTCCAACCGATCAAACTGCAAACGCAAAAATACCCTGTGGAGTCAGTCACGGAAGCACAATCTGGGAACCGGTCGATCCATCGGCAAGATCCTCTCACACTTTATTATACAATTCCGCCTGCCAGCCAATTCGCCCGGTAGATGCTGAGGACACAGCTTCTGGCGTGACTGAACCCGACGCAGTTGCAGTCGCAACCCTTGATTTGGAGCCTTTGGCATCGATTCCTCACCTGACGAGAGCAGAGGTGAGTGTGGCTTCCCCGGCATCTGCACCAGCTCCACGCAGGGTCATTCATCGCTACGTCACACTACTTTTTGTCCCATAAAATGATCACGGAGCACTCCTCGAACAGAACTCCGAAGCCAGCCTTCGTCGCTGGATTTACGCTCCTTGAGGTGCTGGTTTCCACCGTCATTCTTTCCATTCTCGTTCTGATTCTTATTGGCATGAGTGACGGAGCTTCTCGCCTCTGGCGTGATGGGGAACACCGTCGGGAATCCCTCACGGAGGGTATGGGCGGATTGCAGATCATCTCGGATGATCTGCGTTCAGCGGTGGTCACGAGCAATCCCGAAACCTTGATTATAGAATCCCAGTCACCCGAGGACCCATCGTCTTCTGAGGAGCAAGACGAACGTTCCAGTGACTGCCTCTTCTTTCTTGTTTCGCATACCACTGAACAGCGTGAACAAGACTCATCCGGGGATCTCTGCGCTGTCGGTTATTTTATCGCCCCGGAGCCCACCCAGAAAGGGAAAGGGAGTGATAACCTCTACCGTTTCCACGCTTCGGGTCGGGAAGTATGGGAAGCCCTCAGGAGCGGCTCACTTCGGAAACTTTATGAACGAGCTTCTCCATCGAACGGCCTCTGCACCGAGTTATTGGCAAGAAACATCATCGGCCTGCAAGTCTCACCGATGGATCATGAACTTCCCGGTCAACCTCCCCAAGCCCTTTGCATAACCATTGAAGCAATCAACGGTGATACAACACGCCATATCTCCAACAATCCCACGGCAAAGAAAAGTAACGATCGGCTCATTCTGCGGCATCTCCAGAAGTTCTCAACGATTGTTCACCTGCCGCCGCTGAGAGAATCTTCCGAGGGTCTATGAAATCCATCCGCCTGCGTAAGCCTCGATCAGCCAAAGCACTGCCCTGTGGCTCGGCTATTGTGGCGGTTCTGAGTGTTCTTGCACTTTTAAGCCTATTGCTTGTTTCCATGCTCCTTAGCGTTCGCATGGAGCGAAGCAACGCTGCCAACCGTTCCGCCTCGGAGCAGGCGCGTTTGGCTGCGGAATCCGGAGTATCCGCCGCCTCGACCCTGCTTCTTATGGTGACATCCAATAGACCGGCATATCTGGTCGGATACTGTCCGGAATCAGGCAACGAAGACACCCCGCCCGCCCTGATGATTGGAGCAACCAACCTTGTGTCCAAATCCCAGATGGTCCCCCTGATGTCATCGGATCTGAAATCTTTTCTCTCTTTTCCAAAACTTCCCGAGGATCTGCTCCCCAATATTTTGGAAAAACGCCTCTCTCATGACCCGGATGAGGCTGTCGATCTGAACGCCCACCGACTCCTTGGCTCTGAAGACACCGAAAACGCTCATGGGGTAATCGCTTCGACCGGCCACTATCCGACTCTCTGGCAATCCATCAAGGACAACGAAGGCAAAACGATCGGTCGTTATGCATTCGTCATGACAGACGAGTCGGCACGGCTCAACCCGGCCCTTCATCTGGGAATGCCTCGTAACAACTCCACAAATTGGGAGAACGGACCCTCTGATCTTTCACTCACAAACTCATCTGGCAGCCTTTTGACAGCCAAGGAGGCCGAATTTTTGAAAGAATCAGCTCCCATCATGCTCACTGATGAAAGCTATGAGATGGCTTTTGAGAGTCCGGATGATTATCAGGAGAAGAAGTCCCTCTTGACCCGGGACCCCTGCCAATCACCCGACCTCATTCCCTCGGGGCTGACGGAAGGTGGACTGCCAAAATACAATCTGAATGATTTGGCGACGAATCCCGCCTGGGGAGCAACTCCTTACCTGAGGGCGTTAAAGATTGCCGAAGTCATTGATAAAAACCTTCCAAAATTCAAGACACGGGACGCTTCCCTTTCAGGAAAAAAGGGTGATCCCAATCTCTACCTGCGGCGCTTGGCGTGTTGCATGGTCGATTATATCTCCAAAGATCCCGGACCCACGGGACCACCGGGAGGAGAGCCATCCGGAAGAGACCTTGTTCCCTATGTCACTCAGATCGGAGAATGCTGCACACGGAAGGATCTGACCAGCAACAGCACCACGATCCAGAGTCAGTTCTTTGCCGAAGTCTGGAACCCTACAACTTCCACGATTCCCCCGGGCGGCATTGCGCAGTTGGTGATTAGTAACCGGGCGGTCTTACACTTTGGGGATAGTGCGACGACCCCCTTTGAAAATTACACCGGCATCTCCGCCCCTCTCCCAGCAATACGGCCCAACGAATTCATCGTCATCCCTTTGCCGCCCAGGGATCAAACCTGGACCTCAGGCAATCCGATCAATCCCAAAAATGTATTCCCTTACTGGGAAAGGGGAACAAATGCGAACGCCAACCCGAATTACCACCAATCCTTTATGTTTTACTGGAATTCCAAACTGGTGGACAGGACGCGTGCTCCCGGAATTTCTCAGGGAGATACCGCCGGGGGACTCAGTCACAACGCACAGACCCTTAGTAATGCGCTGCCACAGTGGCAATGTTTCACCCTACCCACGTATTCCGGGAAGAAAGGAGAAGCCACAACCGAAGAAACCATCCAACAAGGTGATCAACGATTTGTTGGCGACCCTTGGGCAGGCTTCCTGACGGCATACAAATGGTCGATGAGCGATTATTCCAATACCCTCTGGAAGGGCATTAATCCCTCCGGACCTTTCAAAGCGGGATATCTCCTGGATCCTGCCGCGACATGGAATACTAGGGATAAAATCCCGGTCAATCCCTTTACCGGTTCGACCCCTTCCAACGGTCAGACTCCCGACATGGTTCCCTCCCCTTACATTCCCGGAGCAAAGGAGTGTCAGGCTCCCTATGTCCTTAGGAAAGGTCCTATGCGTTCCCTTAGTGAACTCGGAAATATTTTTGAACCAGCTCAGGTTGATGACAAGGGACATGCTCCAATGGCAGGAACACCAGAAACACTCTTCTGCTCTGGCGGAGGTCGGACTCTCAGAATCGGACAGCCTGAGTTTCATTATGACGATGCTGCGGTGGACTGGGACGCGGAAGGGAAACGCGCCACCGAACTGCTGGATCTCTTCACGCTCAATGAAGGCAGACCCCCGGACTTAAATCAATTCGGCACCAATGCCGGAACTCCCGGCCGTATTAATGTGAATACGGCATCTCACGCCGTCCTCACAGCACTATTCAACGGCATCATCGTTACGTCGGACACACGATTCACCAACTCCATGATTGAGGACGAGGAGGCCGATAAACTGGCATCACTCATTGAGGAAAAGCGGCCTTTCTCCCGACTTTCTGATCTTCGTATTCTCACTCCCAAACTTGCCAATGCCAAAACCTTTACTCCCCCTCTCTCTACGAACGTTCAGGGAAGTTCTCCTCCCGTTGCCGATGTCTTCGACCGGGCCAGAGAGGAAGCTTTTGGGAAAGCAATCGGTCACTGCATCCTGCAAACACGGGTTTTTCGCATTTACGCCCTAGGGGAGTCCTTGAATCGATCAGGCAAACCGAATGGGCGTGCCCTCATGGAGGGACTTTTAAGACTGACACCCAACTCCGAGGGAGTTCTCATTCCAACACTCCACGACATTCGCTGGTATTGATTGGGAGTGGTCTTATTCAGGACTCTAAGAGCTCTCTAATTGTTCGTTTGCAAAGATTGGGGAATGATTCTCTTCAGATCGGCAGGGGCATTAAAATTCTCGATTTTTGTCGGTTTGACTTGTGTCGGGATTCCGGTGATTGGACCCATATCATTTGGAGGTCTAGGAGCTTCGCCCATCAGTTTTTTAGCACGCATCTGCACGAGTTTTTGATCCATCGAACTCATTTGATCTTCAATGGTGACTTCCATTTGGTCACTTCTGTTTTCCTCAGTAGTCCCCTTGTTGTGTGGGATTAATGCCTTGGCAGCACGCTCCTCCTCAACTTTTTGGAAGTAGTATGAATTCCCCTGATAAAAATCGACAACCGCCTCCTCGGAGTTTCTCACAGCTCCTTTTTTGAGAGAGTATTTTTTGCTGTTTAAAAAGACTCCAAGAATCACGACGGCCAAAACAACAAGGGCACCAATAAACAGTAGCCAGGTTAACTGATCGGCTCTTTTGCTATGAATCGCCTTGTTGGCTGAGAATTTCTGAACGGGGAAATTGGTCTCCGTCGGTGGATGATCAAAGAATTCTGTCTTTGTCTTTCCCTGTGTCACAGGCATGATGCGGGCAGTAACTGAAGTATTCCCCTCCTCGGAGGGAAGCCGATCGGCTGTTTCTATCCTAGGAGCGATAATAGTAGCAGGAGGGATGCTCGGGATTTGCTTCATTTTATCCATACCTAACAACAAAAGTAACTTTTTTTTACCTGCTTGCCATCAAAAACACGCTGGGTGAAACCTCCTCTTCGCTCTGATAAAAATCTTCCTTCGGCTTCTTCAGGCGTGCATCGTTTTCAGGAACAGTCACTTTTTACGATATGCCGTCACCAATTACGAACAGACTCCGGGAGTGTTTGGATTCCTTTGCAGTGCCAGGACTAATCCGCTATGTCGCCCTCCTGAATGCCCTTGTCTTTGTGCTTCATCTGATTGCTCCAGGCTACCTCTCCTTGCTGGAACTTGATCCCTCACTCGTCCTGAAAGGTCAGATTTGGAGGCTGATGACCTGGATTTTCATCCCCGAAACGTTAAGTCCTTTTTGGATTATTTTTGCGATCCTCTTTCTTTTTTATCTTGGCGACGGACTGGAATCATCAATGGGGCCGGCAAGACTCACTCTTTTTTACTTCTCCGGGATTTTTCTCTGCACGGCGACATCATTCATTATCGGGTGGACTCAAGCCTCTTGGGTATCCCTTGCACATGCCAACACCTTTTTGAACCTGACCCTACTCCTCGCGTATGCAACGATCTATCCAGAGTTCAAGGTCCTTGTTTTCTTCGTATTGCCGGTAAGGATTGTCTGGTTGGCCCTCTTTAGCGCCGTCTTGATGATCTTGTCAGCCATCGGTCAACCACTGGTCGTTGCCGCAACCTTAGGCGTCGCTTTTCTGAATTACTTCCTCTTCTTTGGGAAAGCTCTTCGCCAGATGCTCCCTGCTTCTGCAGTCCTTCCCACTGCTGGTAGGACTCTCTCGGAGGTTTTACAAAAAAATTCGCCTCACGAGTCCAACCCAACCTTTCATCGATGCCATACCTGCGGGCGCACTGAAGTCTCGGAACCACTTCTTGAATTTAGAGTCAGCACGGATGGAGAAGAATACTGCTCCGATCATCGTCCACGTTGATCACTTATTGCCCTCTTCCATTTGAGGGCTGCTTGATCTTATCTACCCCTTGCAACTGACCCGCAAGCGTCGCCGAGTTTGGCGATGCCGCCTCAATAACGGCTTGATTTGAGGCTTGGAGTGATGAACTTTGCTGATCTGACCAGCGTTTTTTCAAAACTTTGGCGTTTTTTATTAAACTAGGCTTCGGGAGAGGTTTCCCATCCACATGATTTGTAGGAGCGTCTGTTGTGCTTGCATCAACCTCTTTGGCCTCATTCGGGAGAGGTTTCTCATCAGCCTGATTTTCAGGAGCGTCTGTTGTGCTTGCATCAACCTCTTTAGCCTCAACATTTTCAGTAGCTGTATCTTCCTGATGCATCAAGGATTTCGCAGTATTCAGCTTGTCCTTCAAGATAGCGGCTTGTTCACTGATAGAAATATTCATCGACTTTCCCGAATAGTCTTTTTGTAAATTCTGGTCGGGCACGCTATCTTTGAGTTTTTTTTCCCGCTGATAGTTCTCATTGAAACTTTTATTTCCTGAATAGTATGGGAGATCCGCGGGGCCGGAGTTCCCTTTGGGATGAAGATTGGTTCTCAAGCTTTTATTCTGATAACGAAGCCCGGCAAAGATCCCAGCAATAATGATCACGGCGGCAACAAGCAGGAATCTGTTCATGTTTTGCGAATTGCGCAAATGCCGACGGCTATCCGTGAGGCTAGCTTTTCGACTGTTTTTTTTCCATGCCATGTGCCTTATAAAATCCGATAGAACTATCGGTTCTTTATCTCTATCTTGATGACAAGATGATTGGAATTCATTCTTGAACGTCGCCTCTCTTTTTCAAATCACCGATCAACAGACCCGAACAGAGGATGAAAAAAGGGCTGGTGAAAACTAGCTAGGTCGAAATCTGACCATTCCCTGAGTCTCTTCCCTAAGGATCGGCAGACCTAATACTTCCGAGACCAAGTGCGCTTCCAAAGTGCAAATCTCGGGAAAATCTAATTGGAGACGTTTGTTCAAGAGTGAACTTTCCCTGATCTCCCAGGGATTGCCATTGATGAATTCACTCATCCTTCCCTCTCGATCTCTTGCCTTTGCAAAAAGGAGAGCTCTTTCGATGGGAGTTCCCACTCCCACAATGCTGGTGTAGCGACGAGCCAAAGAGCGAAAAGCCATCACTAAAATTTTTTGGGCGGCTGTTGGGCCGTAGAGAGTCGAGGCCTCTTGTAAAAGGAGCGAGGGAAAGTCCGATTCAGGCTCCGAAAAAAGACGCTCTCCGGACTGGGAAATCCTGTAGATCATGGTTGGCCGCCCCTTGGAGGCTCCATTGGACGTTGATGAAGGCCTTCTGAATGAGGCCACACATCCTTCCGAGGCCAATACGGAACAGTGAGCTTTCACCCCCATGTAACTCATTCCCAGTTCCGCGGAGAGTTCCTTGACGCTCAGTCCCACTCCTGACCGCTTGATGCGCTCCAAGATCTCCAGCCTCAGACCGCGTCCGGCTCCCAGCACGAGACTCGCTTTCATCAAAAGAGTTCCCCCTGCTGCACCTGCGGCAATTTCGCAATGAGTGATTCCGAATGATTCAAGGTTGATTCTACGCGGCTGTTAAAGGGCTGGTCTGGAACCGCTTTGCCCACAGTAACCGAGGAAGAGTCCTTCTTGCCTAGTCTCATGAATTCTGCCTCCACTTCGGCAACGAGTGATCGAAATTCACATTTTTTAAGCGCCTCGATCAGTGCTGGATAGCATGGGGAGATCGTCATCTCCCCGATGGGTCTTGGCAAAGGGAGATCAAGATCCAACGCAACCATCTTTCGGTTCTCTAAAATCAAATCCCGAAAGCCCTCTATCTTTCCGGCAATCTTAGGATTTTGAGTCGTCGTGTCTAGCAGGCGTTCCAGAGAACCATGTTCTGAAATCCATTTTGCTGCTGTCTTTGTCCCCACACCCGTCACTCCGGGAATGTTATCAGCGGCGTCACCGCTTAGCGCCAGGACGTCGGCTATGAACTCAGGATCCACTCCCCATTTTGACCTCACCTCAGGCACCCCGAGCAATTTGAAACCTTGCTTATCCTCTCCGATATCAGCTTTTGCTGTCGAGTAGATCGCAACACCCTCCCGGACAAGTTGCAGGATGTCCTTATCATTCGTGGCAACAACACACTCCAGCCCGATTTTGCAAGCCTCCACGACATACGAAGCAATGAGATCATCGGCCTCCGTATTTTCAAGCGAGAGACTTGAGACCCCCATGAGGAGGAGAATCTCGCGGATCGGTTCTTGCTGGATTTGAAGATCATCAGGCATTTCCTCCCGTTGCTGCTTGTATTGGGGTTGGAGTTGCGTGCGTCGCTCCGGAAGACCGGCATCCCAGATGACTGCGGCCAGATCGGGCTTCACATCCGAGATCATCCTGCGGAGGGCCTTCACAAATCCATAAATCGCATTGGTGGGCTCACCCTTTGTGTTCGTCAGACCGCGAATGGCAAAGAAAGATCGATAGAGATAGTAATGACCATCCACCAGCAGGATGCGTCTTTTCGGATCTTGCATCAGATTTCCCGCCTGATGATTGGAGTCAGGCGTTAAATTCACTCGAAGCCTTCTTGTTGATAATCGTAACCAGAATTTTGCCCCCACCTGACGATAATAGTCGTGTCTCGGTAGAGTATTTTTTTGAAGAAATTTCCAGATTCAGCGGAACATGGTTTTGTTGAGAATCAAACTGCTTTAAATAATTAGAAATGCTGGCCCCCATTGTCTTTGCCATGGGACCGAAGCTTGGCCTGCATCCCGTGGCCTTTACGCTGCTGATCTGCAACGTGGACACCTTTGCCTACTTGCTCCCCACTCAGATCACCGCCGCCGTCATCGCCTACGGCACCGGCACGTTCAGCACGGCCGACTATGCCCGTTCAGGCTGGGTGTGCATCCTGCTGGCCATTGCCTTTGGCATCTGCGTCATGGCCCCGTGGTATGCCATGATGGGGCTGCCGGTCTGGAATCCTGCCGCGCCCTGGCCTTATTAATAACGACCTGCAACCAACCCTTGCGACCAACAGCGAAGGAGAAAACCCCATGCCGCATATGGCAGACAATCCCCTGACCCTGGACGCCGTCGAAACCGTGCATGTTTCCTGCGACGTCCTTATTATCGGCGGCGGCAACGCCGGCTGCTTCTCGGCCGTGGAAGCGACCAAGATCGACCCAACCCTCAAGGTCGTCATCATGGAAAAGGCGCAGATTCTGCGGTCTGGAGCCTGCTCGGCCGGCATGGACGCCATCAACACCTACATCCCGGAAGGCAAGCCGGCGGTCGCCATTGCCGATGGCAGCATCACCAGTCCGTTCCTCGCGCTGTTCGGCCGCTCGGCGCGCGCCACCGGTCTTGAGAACGAGCGCATCAATAACAC
>Ga0118677_10000529_pt1 | contig 83398 bp, 96 predicted proteins | sample AliMusrvi5mmetaG_FD_86154 | JGI IMG/M metagenome (GOLD analysis project Ga0118677, IMG submission 86154)
AGATCACCCCATTCCAACTCACTTTAGCGCCCAATGAAAAGGCCACTGTAGGCCTGGCTTTGCAAAAAGCCGGTATTGCTACCGGGCCAAACGACCCTGTTTTAGCCAGAAAGGGCTGTTTCGGGGTGTTTGGTAAGCGCAAGGATTGGGATAGTCCGATTTATGCTGGCGATCGCCTAGAGCTCTATTCCGCCTTATTAATAGATCCCAAAACCGTCCGTCGGAAAAAGGCAAATCAAAACCAGGATGCCAAATTTCAGGCTGCGGCCTCTAGAAGAAAGGCAAGGAGGCTATAATCTGTTTTTGCGACTAGGGGTTTTGCATGCGACTCATTCAAAAAGCACTCACTTTTGACGATGTGCTCCTCGTGCCGGCTTATTCATCGGTACTCCCTCGAGACGCCAATTTGGCGACTCAACTCACACGAAGTATTTCACTCAACACGCCTTTAGTATCCGCAGCAATGGATACCGTGACGGAAGGTCGATTGGCAATTGCCATGGCCAGCGAAGGCGGTATTGGCATTGTTCATAAAAACCTTTCACCTGCAGAGCAGGCTCGTGAAGTAGCTAAAGTCAAACGCTATGAATCTGGTGTCTTGCGTGATCCAATTACGATCGGACCATCGGTGACCGTGCGACAAGTGATGCAGTTATCCCGCGAGCATGGATTTTCGGGTTTCCCAGTTCTTGAAGGAAAAACAGTCGTTGGCATTATTACCAATCGCGACTTACGCTTCGAAGAAGATTTAGATGCGCCTGTTAAATCGAAGATGACTCCTCGTGAACGTTTGATTACGGTTAAAGAGGGCGCGAGCTTAGAAGAAGCCAAACGCTTGATGAGTAAACATCGCTTAGAGCGCGTATTGGTTGTCAATAATGCTTTTGAGCTGCGCGGCCTGATTACGGTTAAAGATATTTTGAAGGCCACTGAACATCCTAATGCCTGTAAAGATAGCGAAGGTAAATTACGGGTCGGTGCTGCGGTAGGTGTCGGTCCCGATAACGATGAGCGCGTTGAGCTTTTGGTGCGTGCAGGCGTCGATGTGATCGTGGTGGATACTGCTCACGGGCATAGTCAGGGCGTGCTTGATCGCGTTAAGTGGGTCAAGAAAAATTATCCTCAAGTCCAAGTGATTGGCGGCAATATTGCAACCGGTGAGGCCGCTAAGGCTCTGGCCGATCATGGTGCTGACGGCGTCAAGGTTGGTATTGGGCCCGGTTCGATTTGTACTACACGCATTGTTGCGGGTGTTGGTGTTCCCCAAATTACAGCGATTGTGAATGTGTCTAACGCACTCAAGGGTACTGGTATCCCACTGATTGCTGATGGCGGTATTCGCTATTCTGGCGATGTCTCTAAAGCATTGGCAGCGGGCGCTAATTCAGTAATGATGGGTGGTATGTTTGCAGGAACTGAAGAAGCGCCAGGTGAAGTGTTCCTCTATCAAGGACGTTCATACAAGAGTTATCGTGGCATGGGTTCTTTGGGCGCCATGACAGATGGTTCTGCAGATCGCTATTTCCAAGGCGACATCAGCGCAGCCAATGCGGAGAAACTGGTTCCCGAAGGAATTGAAGGACAAGTTCCTTACAAAGGTAGTGTTCTGACCATCTTGCATCAATTAACGGGTGGTATTCGTTCTTCCATGGGCTATTTGGGTTGCAAAACGATCAATGAGCTGCATGAGAAAGCCAATTTTGTGGAAATCACAAGTGCAGGTGTACGCGAGTCGCATGTTCATGATGTGAAGATCACTAAGGAAGCGCCGAATTACCACATCGACTAAGACTTCATAAGGCAGCCTCCTTCGTGCACGATAAGATACTGATTCTCGACTTTGGCTCACAAGTAACCCAGCTCATTGCCAGACGTGTACGTGATGGAAAAGTCTATTCTGAAATCCATCCTTACGATTGTGATCCCAAATTCATTCGCCGCTTCGTTCTAGAAGAGGGCTGTAAAGGCATCATTCTGTCAGGTGGCCCCAACTCTGTAACCGAGCCAGGCAGCCCAAGAGCCCCAAATATTGTTTTTGAACTGGGCGTTCCTGTGCTGGGGATTTGCTACGGTATGCAAACTATGGCAACCCAATTGGGCGGTGCTGTGGCGTCCGCTGAGTCCTTAGGCAAAGCCCGTGAGTTTGGTTACTCAGAAGTGCGTGCCCATGGTCATACTGCTCTACTCAAAGGCATTCAAGACTTCTCTACTAGCGAAGGTCACGGTATTCTGAAAGTATGGATGAGTCACGGCGATTCTGTTACCAGCTTGCCAGAGTCTTTTCAGTTGATGGCTTCAACAGAGTCTTGTCCAATCGCCGGTATGGCAGATGAAAAGCGTAAATTTTATGCCTTTCAGTTTCATCCAGAAGTGACTCATACGCTTCAAGGCACCGCAATCATTAACCGCTTTGTGCATGAGATTTGTGGTTGCAAACCAGATTGGGTGATGGGTGATTACATCAGCGAAGCTGTAGAAAAAATCCAGAAGCAGGTTGGTAAGGAAGAAGTCATTCTTGGTTTATCCGGCGGCGTCGATTCAAGCGTTGCTGCCGCCTTAATTCATAGGGCGATTGGCGATCAGCTGACTTGTGTATTTGTGGATCATGGTTTGCTGCGTCTTAACGAAGGCGATATGGTGATGGAGATGTTTGCCCGCAATCTTGGAGTGAAGGTGATACGGGTTGATGCTGCCCCCAAATTTATGTCTGAGCTTGCTGGTGTTGCTGATCCTGAAGCTAAGCGAAAAATTATCGGCAAGGAATTTGTTGAAATCTTCCAGAGTGAATCAGCTAAGGTTAAAAACGCGAAATGGTTAGCCCAGGGAACGATTTATCCAGACGTCATTGAGTCTGCAGGTAAAGGCAAGAAGGGCGCGCATACGATTAAGAGCCACCATAATGTGGGCGGTTTACCAGAAGATATGCATCTCAAATTATTAGAGCCCTTACGCGAATTATTTAAGGATGAAGTGAGAGAGCTTGGCCTTGCTCTTGGCTTGCCAAGAGAGATGGTCTATCGCCACCCCTTCCCAGGTCCTGGCCTTGGTGTTCGTATCTTGGGCGAAGTAAAAGAAGAGTTTGCCAAATTATTACAACGTGCTGATGCCATCTTTATTGAAGAACTACGCAATACGATTGATCAGCAAAGTGGAAAATCCTGGTATGACTTAACCAGTCAGGCCTTTGCAGTCTTCTTGCCAGTGAAATCGGTTGGCGTCATGGGTGATGGTAGAACCTATGAGTATGTTGTTGCCCTAAGAGCTGTACAAACCCAAGACTTTATGACTGCACATTGGGCTCACTTGCCACACGAACTCTTGGGCAAGGTTTCCAATCGCATCATCAATGAAGTGCGTGGCATCAATCGAGTGGTCTACGACATTAGCGGTAAACCACCAGCAACCATAGAGTGGGAATAAATCATATGAATCTATTACAGCGCATCTCTATCCTTACTTGGGTTTTGGCCATTACTGCTTGCGCAGCTCCGTTGGGTTACGAGACAGGTAACTCAATATCTACTCCTAACCCTTTGCCAACCGTGCGCGCTCCTCAAGTGGGTCAAGAATGGGTTTACTCTAAGAAGAATGTATTTAATGGCAAAGAATTGGGCATCATTACTGAGCGAGTCTCTAGCGTTCGCGCTCAGATCACGATCACCAGAACAACTGCTGATGGTGGTCAATTACCTTCAGAAATCCAGGGACCATGGGGAATGATCTCTACTGATCCCCATTGGACTCGAGTCATTAGCTACAGCCCAGCCATTCCTTTATGGCCACAAAATCTTTCAGGCAATTGGAGTAAGCAAGCTAATACAAAGTATCAAATCACTGGCTATGATGGCAATTTCTATAACTGGAATCTATATATGAGCTCCAATGGCTGGCAGCAAATTACTGTTCCAGCCGGAACCTTTACTGCACTGCGTTTCCAGAACCTGATTTATTTTGAAAATGCTGATCCCAATAAAGTGGATTGCGTACGTAAAGAAACCATTTGGTTTGCCCCGCAAATTGGTCGTTGGGTTGCCCGTGAGTCAACGGGATCCTGCATTACTGGGGCTGAAAATATCCCTATCCCTGAAAATACTACCCAGTGGCAACTTCAGAGTTACAAGTAAACCTAGGGCGCAGAGCATTGCTGCTCACGGCAGCAAGTCTTCCGGTTGCGTGCCTCTCTTCATTGCCATTTCCGCAAGGGGTAAGTGAACCTCAGCCTTTTGATATTCATATGAGGCCACCACAGGTCGGTCAGCAGTGGGTGTACAACATCAAAAATGTTTTTAATAGCTTATCAATTGATACCATTACTGAAACAGTAGTGTCGGTAGGTGATCAGGTTCGCATATCCCGCCTTAGTCAAAAATTCGGCGCTTTGCCAGATGAGATTCAGAAACCTTGGGGATATGTATTGCAAGACCCTCACTGGAATCCGCCCCAAAAATTTCAAAAGACGATACCCCTCTGGCCGGAAGAATTAAGAGTAGGCTGGTCTGGCTTTTATCGAACCCGTTATGAGGTCCTTGGTTATCCCGATAACTCTTATTATTGGGGTTTAAATATTGATGCCCAGGCTTGGGAAAGCGAACAAGTCCCTGCGGGGAATTTTTTAACTCTGAAGTACCACAGTAGCGCGCCACAATTTCAAAGTAATGATTTCTCTCGTTTAGCTAACTGGCGCGATGAGGATGTTTGGCTATCTCCTAAAATTGGACGTTGGGTTATTAGAAGAAGTTGGGGGAGGTATGTGATTTCTGGTGTTACCGCTGGAACAGCCCTCTTTGAAGATTATTTAGAAAGCGAGCTGCTCTCTTGGAAATAAGCTCACTTCCACTTGATTGACTATGTATACCATTAAAGAACTTTTTCCAACCCTACAAGGTGAGGGCGCACATACGGGGCGAGCTGCAGTCTTTTGTCGTTTCACTGGATGTAACTTGTGGAGTGGGCGCGAGGAAGATCGAGCTACTGCAGTCTGCCAGTTTTGCGATACTGATTTTGTAGGCTTTGATGGTGATGGTGGTGGAAAGTTTGAAACTGCCGAAAGCCTAGCTGCTGCAATTGAACTTGCGTGGCTCTCAACTAAGGCTGGCCCACAACAACGTTACGTTGTCTTCACCGGTGGAGAGCCTTTGCTCCAGTTGGATAAAGCTTTAATTGATGCGCTTCATCACAAGGCTTTTGAGGTAGCAATTGAAACTAATGGCACTCTCAAGGTGCCTGCAGGTGTTGACTGGGTTTGCGTAAGTCCTAAAGCAGGGGCTGACTTGGTTGTACTTCAAGCAGACGAAATGAAGTTGGTTATTCCACAGGTAGGACATGACAATCTAGAAAATTTACTCGGCCGCTTTGAGAAAATGGATTACCGTAATCGCTTTTTGCAGCCGATGGATGGCGCTCAGTTGGCAGAAAATACCCAATTAGCCATTCAACTGTGTCAAAAACGCCCATTATGGCGTCTGAGCATGCAAACTCATAAGATAATTGGCATTCGGTAAATATTCACAGAAAAACAATTCCTCATGAAGCCAGCACCCATATCTATTACCCGTCGACTTGAGTTTGATGCAGGTCATCGCATTCCAAATCATGATGGCCAGTGCAAACATCTTCATGGGCATCGCTACGCGATTGAGCTTACCTTATCGGGCGAAATTGCTAATCATCCAGGTCAAGCCGATGACGGCATGGTCTTAGACTTCGCTGATATCAAACGTTTGAGTAATCAATACGTTGTTGAGCCATGGGATCATGCATTCTTAGTAGCCAAAGAAGACCAAGGCTTGGTGGATTTTCTGAACAGTTTGCCCAATCACAAGACGGTAGTTATGGAACATGTCCCTACAGTGGAAAACTTGGCACAAGCTGCGTTCAACATCTTATCTCCGCTATTTGATAAAGCCTTTGCTGGACGCTTACAACTCACAGCGATTCGGCTTTATGAAACCCCCAATTGCTGGGCAGACGTCCATCGTCCTTAATCATGTCTAGCGAGCTTGATCACCAGTTCATGATGCAAGCATTGGAGCAGGCCAAACTCGCTGCTCAAGCTGGGGAGGTTCCAGTTGGCGCGGTCTTGGTCCATAACGGGGCAGTCATTTCTAAAGCATTTAATCGTCCTATTGGTAATCACGATCCAAGTGCGCATGCAGAAATGCTGGCCCTCAGATCTGCTGCTGGTGAGATACAAAATTATCGCTTGCCTGGCAGTACCCTGTACGTCACTCTAGAGCCCTGTGTGATGTGTGCCGGGGCGATGCTCCATGCTAGAGTAGATAGAGTCGTATTTGGTGCTCGAGACCCTAAGACTGGTGCAGCTGGCAGTGTGGTGGATATTTTCTCGATCAATCAATTGAATCATCAGACAACAGTCGATGGTGGCGTACTAGAGTCGGAATGCGGTCAAGTGCTAAAAGATTTCTTTAAGGAGCGGCGTTGAAAAAAATTCATGTAATTGCTCCTTCAGGCGCAAACCCAGAACCGCAAAGTCCTTTTGCTGCTATTGAATGGTTTAAGCGGCAAGGTTTTGAGGTTCAAAATACCGATTGCGTTGAGCGAAGACATCAGCGCTTCTCTGGAAAAGATGCAGAGCGCCTATCTGAGCTCAATCAAATCGGAAAGCTCTCTGGAGAGCATCTTGTTTTAGCCATGCGAGGTGGATATGGCTTACACCGCTTATTGCCCGATATTGAATGGCAGCAAATTGCAAACGCCATTCAAAATGGACTTCAGGTATGTGGCCATAGCGACTTTACTGTCTTCCAGTTGGGTTTACTGGCAAAAACTGGCGCAGTCTCCTTAGCGGGCCCTATGCTCAACTACGACTTTGGGCCTAAAGAGAGCCAAGCTGAAATTATCCCTGACCCATTGATGTGGAAACACTTTCAGGCAGCGATTCAGGATCGTCAATTGGATTGCAAAGTAGAGGCTCAGCAGAGTTATTTAGGTAAATCTACCGCAGGAGAGCTAACTGGAACCCTCTGGGGTGGCAATTTAACGATTCTGTGCAGCCTAGTTGGAACTCCCTATTTCCCAGCGCAAAAGCAAATACAGGGCGGCATTCTGTTTCTAGAGGACGTGAACGAGCATCCTTATCGAATCGAACGTAATTTAATGCAATTACTGGATGCGGGTATTCTGGGTTCCCAAAGCGCCGTCTTATTAGGTGGATTTTCTGCATATCGCCTTTTTGACTATGATCAGGGCTATGATCTCCATATGGTCTTTGAGCATCTGCGCAAGCGTCTGCCCGAAGGTATTCCGCTCTTAACGGATTTACCGTTTGGCCATCAAGCAAATAAGGTAACTTTACCTGTTGGAGCCAGCGGTAAATTAAGTTACAACTCCTCTGGCTTTGTATTGCAGTCCAAATGGTAAGTGAGCTCTCAATGAGTCAAACTAAAAAGTTACTACAGATCTGTTTAGCTGGATTAATCCTTTTCTCAGGAGCAGTTATGGCAATTGAAGAGCCAAAATATAGTGTGCTTGAGCAGTCTGGCCCATTTGAACTCCGAGCCTACGAGCCAAAGATCATTGCTGAGGTGAGGGTGAAGGGTGATATGAGTGAGGCCTCCAGCGCCGGCTTCAGACTCATTGCAGCTTATATCTTTGGTAAGAATCAGTCTAAAGAAAAAATTGAGATGACCATTCCAGTCATTGTCGAACCTAAAGCTGAATCTGCTGCAATGGGTTCGCCAGTCTTAATCAACGAAGGAACCAATGAGTGGCTAGTAGCCTTTGTGATGCCAAGCTCTTTTGAGCTGAGTACTCTGCCTACGCCGGTGGATGAGCAGGTCCAACTTAAAAAAATTCCAGCAGAAAATAAAGCAGTGATTACTTTCTCTGGTTTTAGTACCTATAGCAAGGTAGAGGCGAAGACGACTGAGCTTAAAGATTGGATGGCGGAAAAACGTTTGACACCTATTGGACCAGCGCAATTTGCACGTTACAACCCACCATGGACTTTACCTTTCTTACGCCGTAGTGAAATCATGTTTGACTATCGACCAGAGTCGAAGTGATCTTTAGTTTTCAACGTTCTTCAAGATAAACTCCGCCCCTGAGTTTTGACCCAAGACTTTAACCAGGGTGGGCAAGGTCTCCTTAAGGCGGCTCTCAAGAGTCCAAGGGGGATTCAGAACAAACATACCGCTGGCTTGTAGCCGTCGCTCTCCTGGAGAGTTCTCCACTCTCAACTCAGCTTGCAGCCAAGACCGTTTATGAGCAGCGGCGATTTTCTGCAATCTATCAGGTAGGGCAGCTGCCTCTCTTCTGGATAGAATCGGATACCAAATGGCATAACAGCCCGTAGCAAAGCGACTTAAGGCTTCTTCTAAGGCGGATTCTAAATATCGATAGTCTTGCTTGTCTTCATAAGATGGATCAATCAGAACGAGTCCGCGGCGGCTTGGCGGGGGAACTAAACCTTTTAATCGACTAAAGCTATCCTCGTGATAAATATCAATCTGCTTAGATTGTGGGAGCTGCTGCACATTGTGGCGTAGCAAGTCAATTTCTTTGGGATGAAGCTCAAAGAGTTTCAATCGATCCTGTGGGCGCAACATTTTTGCCAAGATAAAAGGGGAGCCAGGATAAAAGGCAATCTCTTCATTCGGATTTTCAGAGGCAATCGCCTGCATATATTCACTAATGCTACTTGTGAAGACTGAATGATCTGAAGATTGAAAGTATTGATTTAAGCGAAAGATACCACCCTCAGCTTCTTTGCTCACGGCAGCAAAGCCATCACTAAGACTATAGATACCAGCTCCAGCATGAGTATCAATGATCGTTAGAGCCCCTTCTTTTTCTTGAAGATAGCTAACAAGTTGAATTAGAACAATATGTTTGAGGATGTCAGCATGGCTGCCTGCATGAAAGGCGTGTCGATAACTAAACATGAATTAGCGACTGGACTGAGTGCGCTGTGCCTGCACAAAGAGCGCTAAGGTAATTGCAATCAGTAGGGCGCAGGCATATTGCAAAGAGTGATTTAACTCCGAATCCATGGTTTGGGTGAGCAAAGGGTAGATGGTCAATAAGCCGCACAGTGCAATAAAGCGGGGCCACCACTTACTCAAGAACAGTTGACTATCGGGAATCAAGCTAGCCAGAAAAGAGCCGAGGATTCCGCACCAAAGACCAATTGCAGCTGCTACGAACTCATCACTTAACCAGTGGGCACCCACCGCGCTGCGGGATAAACCAACCAGAGATGCTAAGGCAAATAAGCAGAGCAAAGGCTTGCGCTTATCGATTTCACAAGCAAAGTAAAGACCGCTTGCGACGGCGAAGGCCGTTAAGGTATGGCCTGATGGCATGGAGTTATAAAGTAGAGCTTCGCCAATTTGATGAAAGTCACCGCTAGCCAAAACACTTGCGGGTCTAGGTAAGTTCACCAGTGGTTTGAGAATGGCAATGGCTAAGCCGCCCAATAATCCTGCAAAGATGCCAGCACTGAGTAAGCGTGGGGCTAACAAGAGTAAAGGAAAGGCAAGCGCAAATGTGCCCCAGCCATTTCCTAAAAAGGTCAGGCCCGCCCAAATTCGATCGGGAACATTCTGTGTGATTTGATTGATGAATAGAAAAATGCTGTTCTGGATACCACCAAAGTAGATCAGCAAGCCTAATGCTAAGGGTAGAACAGGCGCACAACATACCAACAAAGAAGGGCGCTGATATGTCATGGAATCAAGCTTGCTTAGCGAGATCGGCTGCCTGTAACTGCAACTCGACCTTTTCCATCACTTGCTTAACGCTAATGGCTTGCATGCAGACATTGTTATGACAGGGTGTCTTACGGTGGTTAGCAGCACTGACGCAAGGCGAGCAAGCCAAGTTCGCTGTAATCGAAATCGAGTTGCCTAATGAACCATACAGTGCAGGTGTTTCTGGTCCAAACAATACGATCGTTCTCAAAGGCGTCACTGCAGAAAAATGTCCAGGACCAGAATCATTGGTCACCATGACATCCGACAGAGTATAGAGAGCAGGTAGTTCTGAGAAGCTAACTTGCCCTGCAAAATTGAGGGCATGCGCAACATTAGCAACCGACCGAACAGTTTCTACATAGGCAATCTCAGCGGGTGAACCTGTAATCAGAATCAAATCATCGGGGTAACGCTTTGCGATAGATTGAATTAATTCGGAGAAACGGGCTTGAGCCCAGCGACGTTGCGGCAGCAAATCACTGGCATTGGGGTTAATCAGAATCAGACGTTGTCTACCATGAGCAAAAGGAATGCCGGCGGAACTGGCCAACTTTACAATTCGCTCGAGCACTGCATTCTTGACCTGAGTATCAATGATGGCTTGTTCAAGTCGCACTTCCGAATCCAAAATCTGAATCTTGCTAAAAGGCACTTCAATCTCTTTGGCATAAGCCGCATGAATCAGGGATAGGAAATTCTTAGTTATGTGAATATGCGGGTTGTAATGGACCTTGCGTGTCAACATCGTGCCACGCCATAAGCCTTCACCATGAAAGATGTGATAGCCGACTCGGCGCTGGGCACCACATAAGCCAGTGAGCAGGGCGGTGAAGCGAGAGAAGAGCTCGAGATCAATGACGGTATCAATTTTGTGGCAGCGCGCAATCCATAAAAACCGCAACGTATCTTTAATTAAGCCACCCAAGCTGGAAGAATCGATGGTAAAAATATTCTCCGGCTTAACGGTATTAAGTAAAGATAGGCTGGCGCGATTGCTCTTGAAGATTAAGAAAAATAGTTCTGCGCCACGAGCTTGAGCGTTACGCATCGCTGGGTCCACCAAAATAGCGCTACCCATTTCGGATAATTCAATAAAGAGTAATTTTTTAGGAGCCTCAAGCGTAGGCGTAAAGAGGCTCTTAATGCGGTCGACTAATGCGACGAGAGGGCTGACTAAGGCGCACAAAGGAACACCAACCCAGTGGTCGATGGCACGCATGGTATTGACACTAATACTCATAGTTAGGCTCTAAAGAGAAGACTTTCGTTTTAATAGAATAAATGCACCGGGCAAAACACATAAAACAGTTAATGCGCCATAGCTAATCGAGGCTAGCACGGTCACAGAAGGATTAACTGCCCAGAGGGTTAGCACAGAAGAGAGGGTGGCTTCTCGTAAGCCCCATCCAGAAATACTAATTGGCAGCATTAACAATAAGCTGAGGGCTGGTAAGCCAATCATGAGGCCTTCCAAGGGAGCTTCTGCGCCATAAGCCTTGAGACAAAAACCCAGTGCCAGGATTGTAAAGAAATGAATGCTCATGGCGACTGCTGCTTGTCCAACATTGATTGGCCAAGAAAAAGCAAAACGGATACCAGGCAGAGCATCACCCAAATTCAATTTCATTAGAAACTTTTGCAAAAGATTGCGAGCAGGGGTCCAGGCCAAAATAAAAGCAATGAATAGGCCCGAGAAAATCATTATCGTCATAAGGGCATAGCCCAAGCTTGTTCCCCAGCTGGCTAAGGTTGCTCCACCCACAATTAATCCTAGGGCGCCCAATAGATTATTGCCTGCAAGGCCGAGCAGCCGATCGACAAAAACCATTGAAAAACTCAAACGCAGCTTGGGTTTTGCGTGTTCAAGATCCACTGCGTGATGAAGTTCTTCATCTAAGACTTTCTGCTCAGTAAAGTGACCTTGACCATCTAGATGACTCGCTGTGATTGCCCTGTAGCTATCACCACCAAGGGTACTAGGTAAACCTTGATTGATGAGACCACCGGCAAAGTACAGGGCGACATAATCCTTGAGACTTGCACGAAAACCAACTTGTCGCATGAGCATTCCCCAACGCAAGCCACCGCAAATAAAAGCCAACAGGATAGCCCCACCCGCTGCTGCAAACCATAAGGGCTGCATTTGGATCTCGGAGTGGATGAGGGCATCCCAATTGATGCCACTAGTTGCTTTCCAAAGCAGGGCTATCGACAGCAAAATCCGGATCGTAGGCCAGGCTTTCTTCAGTAGGGACTTCCACCCAGTGCTGGGGCTGGGGGTGGCTGAGGATTGAGGATTCATAGGCCTAAGGATAATGCTTTAGGCTGCTTAGCCCTTGAATTTAAAGAATTACTGCCGTAAACCCGTTTTCTGCCAATGACTACATAGGCTAAATTCAAAACTGGATAAATTTTGGCCAAATCGCTCAATGGCAATGTGCTCTATGGGTTTGCATTCGCCAAAGGCGAACTTCTCGCCTGAAGGCCCGTCGATGGGCTTATCTAGTGTTGGTTGATTAAATGGCATACCAGTCCAATTGACCAACAAAACTGAGCTACCTAAAGGGAGCTCCCCAAACCAGAGATCAAACTGGTCTTGGCGTTGATCAAGAATAAATATAGGCAAAGGATGAGCGTACCAAGCAATGCGGCTGCCGAGGGTCCAATTCTGAACAGCAATCCCTTGAACCTGATTTGCTCGCACAAGTTCCGCTGCTTTTTGGCCGGCCAGTTTCCAGCCGTAAAGATCGGCAATTGGATTGCTCTTAATCGCTGCTGTATTGATACCACCGGATAAAACATAAACAAAACCCATTAGACAAAGCGTAATTTGCAATATCAATAGGAACTTAATCCAAAAGCGGTGTCGTATAGACCAGGCCTTTGCTAAACCAATGCCAGAAAAAGGCGCCAGACAAAACCAGGCAGGACTGGTCCAATGCGGCAAACCCCCACCGCCGGAGAGCACTGCAAAAATTACAAAAGGAATAACAAAGAAACTCAAGAGCGCAATCATGGAGCGACGGCTGGTATACAAACAATCTTTGCAGAATAAAAAAGCGCCAATAATGATGAGAGGTCCAAAGCAGAGCACCTGCAGACCTAAGAATGCAGCAACCCTTCGCCATGCCCATGAAGAACCACTTCCATGAGCGATTTGGTATCGAAAGGAAATCCAGTCATGGGTCATATTCCAATACAGGACCGGACTAATCAGAATAAGGGCAATGAGCAAAGCCAGCCAAAATCCACCTTGGCGGATCCAAGTTTTTCTAGGGTGTAGCAGAAAGACGATGAAGAGGGCTAAGGCAGTAAAGCAGGCAGTGTATTTGCTCAGTCCGGCTAATCCCAAAAGAATGCCAAGCACAATCCAATCACTTGCGGCATAAGTATCTTTGCGGATCCATCGTATAGACATCAGCATGATGCCCAGACTGAGAGGGATCAAAATACTATCTGGCAGCAAGCCAATTGCGAGAACATGGGGAAGAGGCGCAGCAATGATGCAAAGTACTGACATCAAAGCACAGGTATTAGCAGAAGGAAGTGCGCTGGTGAGATAACCCGCATTACGACCTTGAATGAGGCGATGGAGTTCTTTACTAACTAGAAATACACCGTAGCAAGACAGCACCCACAACAACTCCGGAACCAAGCGAATGATTCCTTCATTTGAAGTCAAACTGATTAAGGGCCACTGTATCCATCCGACTAGAGGCGGGTGATCAAAATAACTGAAGGCTAAGTGCTGGGCATATAGAGCGTAGTGTGCTTCATCAACCGAGAATTCAATTGCAAAGCCCAAGCCAAAGTGAACCAGCGCAGCGATCAAGATGCTAAAGATTGCCCAGGCAGAAGGTGGATATTGGCGCATGGTGTTGGACTCAGAATAAGCTTCACCGATTTTAGACTCAGTCAGCTCAATATTTGGGACAATTCATCTTATGTACTCTGCATCCACCATCTGGACCTATTTTGATAAGTCTATCCGGTTCTTATTAATCGTCTTGGTGATGCTCATTTCCGCATGCGCTAGCGTCAATGATGACTCCTCAAGTTCAACTCCAGCCGAAGCTTTACCGACCCAAGAGAACTTACCGAAGTTCTCCAATCAAAGTAGTGGGGCAACAATGCCTACGGGGTGGACTTTTTATCGAATTGCTCCGTTTAAAAAGAATACGGTATATCACTTAGAAAAATATCAGGGTAGAACGGTTCTGAGTGCGAGTTCAAAAACAGCAGCTTCAGGTTTAGCAATTAAGTTAGTGCCACGATCAGCTCAAAATTTATGGCTACGTTGGAAATGGAAGGCTACGGGGATGATTCCTGCAGCCGATAATGCCGATCAACAAAATGATGATGCTCCCCTCAGAATCATGGTCGCTTTTGATGGTAATAAATCAAAACTCTCCCTTAAGGAGAAAATGAATTTCGAATTAGCCAATTTAATTAGCGGTCAAGAAATGCCGTACGCCACCTTAATGTATATCTGGTCAGGTAAAACACCAGTAGATACCACCCTTGATAATCCCCGTACAACCCGAGTCAAAATGATTGTGGTGGACTCTGGTCAAGAGCATATCGGCGAGTGGCGCTTGCATGAGCGTGACTTATCAGCTGATTACCAAAAGGCTTATGGTGAGGCAGCTGGTAAGGTTATTGGCATTGCCTTGCTTACGGATACCGACAATACTCAATCGGAAACTCGTGCCTACTATGGTGATATTGAGTTAATACGTAAATAGTCCGCAAGCATTAAGATACTCTAGATAAATCAGCTTGCTCACATGAGCAAGACCCTTAGGAGAGCATTTTGGCAGTCACAGTTGAAAACGTTGAGACAGTACTACGAAGCATTATTAATCCCGATAGCAAAATCGATTTGATATCCTCTGGCTCAATTAAAAATCTGAGCGTAAGCGATAACAATATTCAATTGGAAGTAGTACTGGGTTATCCTGCTAAAAGCCAATTTCAGGCTATTCAGGATTTGGTGGTTGCTGCCCTAAAAAAGATAGCTGATGTCAAAAATATTCAGGTCACTGTCAGCAGCAATATCGTCGCCCATACCGTTCAACGGGGTGTGAAATTATTGCCTGGCGTTAAAAATATTATTGCAGTCGCCAGCGGTAAAGGTGGCGTTGGAAAATCGACAACTGCAGCCAATTTGGCGCTAGCTCTTTCTGCTGAGGGTGCTCGCGTTGGTATTTTGGATGCCGACATTTATGGCCCCAGTTTGCCGATGATGCTAGGGATCAATGGGCGTCCGCAGACTAAGGAAGAGAACACCATTGAGCCGATGGAGGGCCATGGCTTGCAGGCTAGTTCGATCGGCTTTCTGGTTGATCAAGATAGTCCGATGGTGTGGCGCGGTCCGATGGTGACTTCTGCTCTAGAACAGTTACTACGCCAAACCCGGTGGCGTGACTTAGATTATTTAATTGTGGATATGCCACCAGGTACAGGGGATATTCAGTTAACGCTCAGCCAAAAAGTGCCCGTAACGGGAGCAGTCATTGTGACTACACCCCAAGATATTGCTTTATTGGATGCGCGCAAAGGGCTCAAAATGTTTGAGAAGGTTGGCGTTCCGATTATTGGTATTGTAGAAAATATGAGCACCTATATCTGCCCAAGCTGCGGTCATGAGGAGCATGTATTTGGTTCAGGCGGCGGACAAAAAATGTGCAGTGACTATAGCGTTGATTTCTTAGGGTCTTTACCCTTAAACCTATCGATTCGGGAACAATCGGATGCTGGCTGTCCAACAGTTGTTGCTGAACCCAATAGCGCAATTAGTCAAGTCTATAAGCAAATCGCTCGGCAAGTTGCCATTCGGATTGCGGGTCTTGCGAAGGATATGAGTAGTAAGTTTCCGAATATTGTGATTCAGAACACCTAGGCTTGAATAAGCTCTTGAGACAAGAAGCGTTGAGCTGCTAGCGTTTTTGGATTCGAGAAAAACTCACTAGTTTTTGCTATCTCTTGAATTTGACCTTCAGCAATAAAGATCACTTGCTCTGCAAGTCTTTTGACCTGAGCTAATTGGTGCGAAGAAAATAGTAGCTCAATACCATCCTGCTTATATTGCCGCATCATTGCCTCCACTTGCTCAGTAGTGTTCGGATCTAAATTAGCGGTAGGCTCATCTAGTAATACGAGATCGGGCGACTGTAAAAGCGCTCTAGCTAAACACAGTTTTTGTCTTTCACCCGCTGAGAGTTTCTGAGCTGGCCAATCCGCTAGGTGGGCTAAACCCGCATGTTTTAGAGCCTGCTCGATTTCTTGATTAGATATTGAGCGGTCACTATCTTGAGCCAGCGCTAGATTGGTTCTAGCAGATGCTTTAATCATTGCGGTGTGATGTAAAACCAAAGCTTTACGAAGAGCGGGATTAGAAAAATAGATAGTTCCAGTATCAGGCTCAATCAGACCATGTAAAAGCTTAAGTAGGGTGGTCTTGCCTGCGCCATTAGGGCCGATCAATGCCGTCATCTGATCAAAATGAATCTTTGCATGTGGAATATTCAGAATGACTTTTCCCCCATCCTTAACCAAAATCTGATTCAGTTCAATCCATTGTTGAGTGTGTGCAGATGAATTAAGCATAGCGACGCTCTGCAATCTGGCGAACCATAAATGTGAGGAGGTTGGCTAATAAAACTACGCCCATCAGAATGATGCCGAGTGCTAAGGCTAGAGGTAAATCCCCCTTACTAGTCTCTAGTGCGATGGCGGTTGTCATGGTACGCGTGGAGTGATCAATGTTGCCACCCACAATCATGACCGCGCCCACTTCGGATATCGCTCTCGCTAAGCCAGCTAATAGTGCAATCGTGAGTGAGAAGCGACAGTCCCAGCTGAGCCATTTCAGGGTCGATGAGTAAGGTAGCTTAAGCGCTAAAAAAGAGTCGCGATGAATGCGCCAAGCATCCTCTAATATTTGACGACTTAAGGCTGCGATTAGAGGCGTTGTTAACAAAATCTGCGCCACGATCATGCCGGGTACGGTAAATAGCCAGCCCAACGTACCGAGGGGGCCAGAGCGCGATAGCAACAAATAAACCAAGACGCCCACAATGACAGTTGGAACTCCCATCAGGGTATTTAATAAGACCACGACGAATTTTTTCCCCTTGAATTCTTCCACTGCAAGGATTGCTCCTAAGGGCAGGCCAATCAGGGCGCCTATTAAAAGGGCGGTCAGACTAACCTGAAGAGATACCCATACGATACCCAGTAGGGCTTGATCCTGGTGGGCGAGAAGGGCAAAAGCACCTTGAAATGCATTAAACATGACTCGATTCTATCAAGGGGGTGGCAAAATGGCTTTAATGCGATTGATTTCACAATTCCGGTAAATGGCTCAAATCATTTGTCTTTGTAATGAGATCTTGGATTTGGATCTCCGAGACTACCTCGACAGCCACAATATCAATTCAATTGATGAGTTGCGTGAGGCTGCTTCTATTTGTAATAAATGCATGCAATGCCAAGAGTTAGTTGAGGCAGAAATCTATTCTGCTCGAATCCGGCGTCAAAGTGCAGAGGCTTCCAAATCATGACCTCATCTCAGCGATTTACCGTACTTAGTATCAATATGCATAAAGGCGTATCTCCATTGCATCGTCATGCGACAGTGCATCTATTGCGGCAAAAAATTCGGATCCAACATCCCGACCTATTATTTCTACAAGAGCTTCAACAAGAGCATCGCACACGTGTGAGTCGATATCGTCATTGGCCTGAAAAAGAACTCACCCATTTTTTGTCAGAAGACTTTTGGCACGATTGGCATTACGGCAAAAATGCAGAGTATGCCAATGGCCATCACGGCAATGCCATTCTCTCGAAACATCCTTTGCAAAAGGGTAAGAATTACGATATCTCTGCTTATCGCTTTGAGAAGCGTGGCTTATTACATAGCGTAATTAGACTGCCAGGTAATGAACAAGCAATCCACTGCTTTTGTGTTCATCTCGCACTTTTTCAGAAGGGTAGGGAGCGACAGTTGGCGGAGATCATTCATTACATTGGACAGTTAGCCCATCATGAACCTACGATTGTTGCAGGTGACTTTAATGATTGGCGCAGGCGAGTGAGTGGCCCAATGCTGGAGGCCGGTTTTAAAGAGGTATTTGAAGTTTTAACAGGATCACCAGCAAAAACTTTTCCGAGCATTAAACCCATGCTAGCAATGGATCGAATTTATGTGCGTGGCCTGAAGATTCATTCTGCGCAAATCCTGCACGACTGGTTACGCCTATCAGATCACCTGGGTATTGCAGCTGAATTGGAGTGTCTATGAATCATCTCTGGGATTACTTGCTCCAATCGATGCTTGGGATCACCTCGCTTTGGGTTACCCTGCTTCATCTATTGGTAGTGGGTGTTTTTGCAATTCAATTGCTGTTGGTGCGAAGACCGGTTGCCGTTGCTTTTGCTTGGCTTTTTATTGTGGCCACTTTACCGCTCATTGGAATTCTCTTGTTTTTCATGATCGGTGAGCGCCCAGTAGGCCGAAAGTTGCGCAGAAAAATCACGCGTATGGAAGAGCACTATGCACAGATTACCCAAGCAATGCGTGAGCGTTATGAGGGTGATAGGCAGTTTATGCCTCAAGAGGCTAAAGCCTTAAGTCTTCTCATCGAGGCTAATAACGGGACTCCAGCTGTCGCGGGTAATCGTGTGACATTGCACACGAACTCCCTAGGGATTTTGCAAGCAATGATTGAAGATATTCAGAACGCTAAAAAATCCTTACATCTGGAGTTTTATATCTGGGCCGTGGGTGGTCAAGCAGATCGTGTTTGCGAAGCCCTCATTGGAGCCGCAGAACGCGGGGTAGCTTGTCGTGTCTTACTGGATTCATTAGGGAGTAAAGATTGGTTCAAGTCAGATTGGCCAGCAAAGTTTAGGGCTGCAGGTATTGAATTAACAGAGGCCCTACCGATTCAATTGGGGCGCTTTCAGTTTCGTCGTGCTGATTTGCGTCTACATCGTAAGATCTTCGTTATTGATGGTGCTGTAGTGTGGACGGGTAGTATGAATTTAGTTGACCCGCGCACATTCAAACAAAGTGCTGGAGTGGGTGAGTGGGTCGATGCCATGGTGCGAGTGGAGGGTCCAATTGCCTCCCAGTTCGAGTTGACCTTCTTATTTGACTGGAGTGTTGATAACACGGCAATCACCGAATTTTCGGATCCTGAGCCACTGGGATCCCCAGATGAGGGGCATGTATTGGCACAGTGCTGTGCCTCAGGGCCAGTTTACCGCGATGACATTCTGTATCAAATGCTGCTCTCCACCATCATGGATGCGCGCGAAGAGTTGACCATTACTACGCCTTATTTTGGGCCTGATGAAGGCTTGATTCAGGCGCTTATCGCTGCAGCAAGGCGGGGCGTCAATGTGACCTTGATTGTTCCAAAGCAAAATGATTCAACGCTAGTTGCATTGAGTAGTCGCAGCTTTTATGGCGACTTAATGGATGGTGGTGTCAACATTGCTGAGTTTCATGGAGGTTTGCTACATACCAAGTCGATGTTGGTGGATCGACGTATCGCCGTCTTTGGGTCAGTTAATTTGGACCAACGCAGCTTGCGTCTCAATTTTGAAATCAGCCTCATTGTTTATAACGAGACCTTCTGTGCAAATCTCCAGAAACTCATCGAGAGCTATTTACAGCAATCGAATTTAGTCAATCCTGTCAGCTGGGCCAAGCGATCACGTTGGCATCTCATTCTAGAAAACGTAGTGCAACTGATGTCACCCTTACTCTGATGGAAGATCTTCTTCATTCTTTTTTCCACTGGTTCGGCATGCCCTCGGTTGGGCTGCCCATGGTTTTTATCACTGCCTTTGTTTCTGCAACATTGCTGCCCATCGGTTCTGAGCCTGTATTGTTTGGCTACATTGCTGTCAAGCCACATTTATATTGGCTAGCGATTGCGGTGGCTACGATAGGGAATTCACTCGGAGGCTTATTGGATTGGTGGCTTGGGTTAATTAGTCGAAATGGTGTTGAATCTCTTAAAGGTCCAATTAATGGTCGAGTACAAAGCTGGCTTGAGGCTCGTGGGCCCAAAATGCTCTTGTTGTCTTGGCTACCCGGTGTTGGGGACCCCCTTTGTTTGGCGGCCGGCTGGTTACGCCTACCCTGGTTGCCGTGTTTGCTCTATATGGCGATCGGTAAATTTTTGCGTTATGTAACGATTACATGGTTGCTAACCCTAATCCCACACTCTTTTTGGGAGCAGCTAGGACATTTCATTTACAGAATCTAAATGCAATTCCTGTATCCTCGAATTTCTTCTTAGTACTTTATTTATTGCGAGTATCCATATGTCCCAATTAAAAGGTAAGACGGCTTTAGTCACAGGTTCAACGAGCGGCATTGGCTTAGCCATGGCCATCGGCCTAGCAAAGCAGGGTGTCAATATCATGGTCAATGGCTTTGGTGAAAAAGATAATGCCATTGCCCAAATTAAAGCCTGTGGTGTTGAGGTTGACTATCACGGAGCTGATATGAGTAAGCCTGCTGAGATTGCAGACTTGATTAGTCAGACTGAAAAACGTTTTGGTTCGCTAGATATCTTAGTCAACAATGCCGGCATTCAACATACTGCGACTGTTGAAGACTTTCCTGCGGCTCAATGGGATGCCATTATTGCGATTAATCTGAGCTCTGCATTCCATACGACGCACTATGCTCTGCCTGGTATGAAAAAACGCAATTGGGGCAGAATTATTAACATCGCATCAGTGCATGGTTTGGTTGGCTCAGCCCAAAAGTCGGCTTATGTTGCGGCTAAGCATGGCATTGTGGGCTTAACTAAAGTAGTCGCACTTGAAAATGCCCAAACTGGAATTACTTGCAATGCGATTTGCCCGGGCTGGGTTTTGACACCCTTGGTTCAAAAACAAGTCGATGCTAGAGCGGAGCGCGAAAAGATTACGAATGAGCAAGCCAAGCATGATTTGGTTGCTGAGAAACAGCCTTCAGGTAATTTTGTTACTCCCGAGCAGTTGGCAGCACTAGCAGTATTTTTATGTGGCCAAGATGCTTCAGAAGTGCGCGGTGCAGCTTGGAATATGGATGGCGGTTGGACTGCCCAGTAAGCAGGGTGCCTATAGATGGCATAAGTACTTGTTTTACATCATAAAAAATGCATTACAAAACGCTTACGCCCATCCCCAATTCCAGCCCTAAAGAATAGTTTATAGTTAGCACGCATTCAGATTATTAAAGGAGATCCTGACATGGCTTCAATTTTGACCTCTCTCGGACGCACTGTATTTGCAGGCTTTGTGCTCCTGCTTTTGATTCTCTTGGCATTGGGCGCAAACTTTAGTGCACCTGAGTTGCCATTCGTCTTCCGTTGGTTACACGTGATGTGCTCAATTATGTGGATTGGTTTGCTCTGGTACTTCAACTTTGTGCAAATTCCTTCCATGCCAAAGATTCCTGATGAGCAAAAACCAGCGATTGGTAAAGTCATTGCTCCTGCTGCTTTGTTCTGGTTCCGTTGGGCAGCACTCTTCACGGTATTAACCGGCATTATTCTTGCAGCTTTGAATGGCTACATCCATCAAGCGTTTACTTTGCAGGCCCCATTCCGTGCGATTGGTTTGGGCATGTGGATTGCTTTGGTAATGGCCTTTAACGTTTGGTTCATCATTTGGCCAAACCAAAAGCGTGCTCTGGGTATCGTGACTGTTGAAGCAGATGTCAAAGCCAAATCGGCTCGTGTTGCGATGTTGACATCCCGTATCAATACTTTGCTTTCGATCCCAATGTTGTTCTTGATGGTTGCACAGTCATGGAGCAGGGTTTGGTTAGTAGTAATTTCCTAATCAATAAATGATTTTAGAAGAGGCCCGCATTGCGGGCCTTTCTATTTATATCGACACAATTAATCCCCCAGCCAAATCACCTCAGCAACATTCACCAAAGTTTGCTAAATTCACAGCGTCAGTTCAACCCCATTAGAAAGCACACCATGTCCGGAAAAGAAATCATGTTCACCCCAACAAAGCTTGGTGCGATTGGTATTAAAAATCGTTTAGTCATGGCGCCCCTCACCAGAATGCGTGCTGTAGCTGGGGATGTACCCAATCCTTTGGCAAAGACGTACTACAGCCAAAGAGCCAGTGCTGGCCTGATTATTACTGAGGCTACTCAAATTTCTGCTCTAGGTATGGGCTATCCCGCGACCCCCGGAATTTATTCTGCAGAACAAACTGCTGCATGGAAAGAGATTGTGGATGCGGTCCACGCCAAGGGAGGTGCCATTGTGGCGCAACTATGGCACGTGGGACGCATTTCTCACTCCTCCTTGCATCCTCAAGAAGGGCTGCCAGAAGCACCTTCAGCCATTGCTCCTGCAGGTCAAACCTATGGCGCTGATTGGAAGCTGCACGACTACGAGACCCCAAAAGCGATGACTGAGTCCGATATTGCTCGTCTGTTACAAGAGTTCAAGCAAGCCGCTCAGAATGCAAAGACTGCTGGCTTTGATGGGGTAGAGATACATTCGGCTAACGGCTATTTGTTGGATCAGTTCTTGCAAGATCAAACCAATCATCGTTCCGACCAATATGGCGGCTCAATTGAAAATCGGATTCGTTTGCTTGGTGAGGTCATTGAGGCGGTTTCTACTGTTTACTCGAGTGATCGCATTGGTGTCCGCCTATCTCCATACGGTAGCTTTAACGATATTGCAGATAGCGATCCAGTAGCCTTATTCACAGCAGTAATTCATAAGCTCAATACCTATGGACTAGCTTATCTGCATATGATCGAGCCTCGCTCTACCTCTGCTGGCGGCAATGACCAGCACGATGAGGCCGCTCCAGTGACTTCTGAGTTATTCAGAGCCTTGTTTAAAGGCAAGTTCATTACTGCTGGTGGATATGACCAGGCCTTAGGTGAAAAAGTATTGGAAGAAGGCTTGGCTGATGCGGTCGCATATGGCCGAATTTATATTGCTAATCCCGATTTAGTAGAACGCTTCCAACAGAATGCACCACTCAATCCTTATAACCGCAAGACTTTCTACGGCGGTGGTGAGGCAGGATATACCGATTACCCTAGCTTGTAATGAGTTGCACCCCAAACGATAAGGCCCAGATCTCTGGGTCTTATTTTTTAGTTTGATCGGTATTGTCTTTGATTAGGCCGTACTGATTGGCTACTAAAATCAGTGCAAGGGAGGCACAGCCGAGCGCAAAAAATTGCCACTGATGCAAGATGGCAGTACCAATGACGGTCATCAAAATCGTCCAGCCCGCTACGAGCTTGGCTTTGGTATTTAAGGGCTTCATATTGATCCTGAATTGAGATTACTAAGATGGTGAATTACGACGATACAACATGCGCTGCAGTGTATCGTTTTTTAGGATGTAGTGCTGCCAAATGGCACTGAAAGCGTGCAACCCTATCAAATAGTAGAGCGCATTACCCAGCCATTCATGGGCAGACTTGAAAGTCTTTTTCATCTCAGGATTGCTCGGAACGAGATTGGGTAGATCCCATCCTAGCCAATTGACTGACTTATCTCCAGCTTGCAAAAAGATCACCCCCAGGATTGGCAGCAGTAATAGCAAGCAGTAGAGCAGGGTATGCATGGCTTTGCGAAGAAAATTCATCAGAGTATTGGTGTCGATCGACGGGGGATTACCAAAATACCATTTAGCAAAGAGCCTGAGTACAACGCTCATAAATATTAGCTGTCCTAAATAGCCATGAATAGTCTTACATAACTCACGCGGTGGGCTACCTTTGATGAATTGCCCTTTTAATTCAATGGAGGCGAGGGCCAGGACTACTAAAAGAAAAATAAACCAGTGAAAGAAAATCAGAACTGGATGATAGCGTTGAATAGTCATGTGAACACATTAAAGAATTTTGAGTGTTCATGATAGTGAAAGCAATTGCCAATGATTTTGATATGGTCAATTACTAAATCAGTAAATATTAAATGGGTATTCTCATTCTGGCGCTTAAATTGCTGATTAGGCCGAGCTTATCGAGTTGCGATAAACGTAAGGCTTCAATCTCAAAGTCGAGTTGTGCAGGATGAAACTCAGCATTACCTAAATGAATGACGTAGGTCCAGACTAAGTCTCGACCTCGGTTCTTAAATACATCAACAACTCGTTTCATCTTTACCTCCTATTGGATACTGGGTTACAGCAATTAATGGCTAATGCTTGGGGAAACACTTGCTTTCTGAGGGTAAAGGGAGGCTTGGAGTGCCAATAGGTTACGAGGCTTAATCCGAATAATGCCTCGTGTTGGACTATCAATATCGGCAATCAAAAAAAACGAGACTGAGACAATTAAAGGGAAGATGATGAACAGACCACGATTTTTCTGGTAATTGCGAGCCCCATAACCGACTAATGCGTTAGCAAATACTGCAATGGCAATCATCAGGGTCCAGGCTGCAATAGGAATGCGATTCCACCATGCCGCTTGTGTATAACCTTCGGCGTTCAAGACATCATTCATACCTGAGGCAATCAGGGCGGGGGTAGCTCCATTCTGACTTTTGACATACGGCAAGATGCTATTCCAGAGTGCCGCTTGCGTATTTTCGGTCTGAGTACGGAGAGATTTCTTCTCATCATCCAATCGCAGACTATAAAAAGTAATGCGTTGATTCAAATACTCGACTAGCAATGCCTTCGTTTTGACTGCAGAACTGGCGGGTAATAAATCTGCTCGTAAATACTCAGTGCTAATGGCGTTGGCTTCCGACTCTTCCAATGTTTGTCTCAGGTCGTAACGGGTAATTGCCATAGAGAAGGTAAAGCCAATAATCAAACCTAAAAGGGTCAAGGTGGCTGTTTGAATGACTCCTAAATCAAATTCAGATTCAGTATCTGCATTGCGATATCGACTAAAAAAGTGTGAGCCCATCCAAGCTGAAAGACTCAACAAGATCAAACTGCAGACAAAGATGATGGCTGGCCAGTCATATATGTAAGACATTTAAAAAGTCCCTGGATACAAAATATCTTTCGTCACGTTTTGAATATCCCGATGACCTGTAAATGCCATCGTAATATCCATCTCGTTACGAATAATTTCCAGACATTTGGTGACGCCTGCTTCACCCATTGCACCTAGGCCATATAAGAAAGGACGGCCGATCATCGTGCCGCGTGCACCAAGGGCCCAAGCTTTAAGTACATCTTGTCCAGAGCGTATACCGCCATCCATCCACACTTCAATATCTTTACCAACTGCATCCACAATGCCGGGCAAAGCTTTGATACTGGAGATAGCGCCATCAAGTTGACGGCCACCATGATTAGAGACAATGAGTGCATCGGCACCAGAGTCAGCAGCAAGGCGAGCATCTTGTTCATCCAAAATGCCTTTGATGATGAGCTTGCCACCCCATAATTTTTTAATCCATTGCACATCATCCCAGTTGAGACCCGGATCAAATTGCTCTGCAGTCCAAGAAGAAAGGGAAGACATATTGCCTACCCCAGTAGCATGTCCAACGATATTGCGGAAAGTCCGACGCGGAGTCATCGCCATACCCAAGCACCAGCGAGGTTTAGTGGCCATATCGATCATATTGGCGATCGTGAGCTTGGGAGGGGCTGATAAGCCATTCTTTAAATCTTTATGACGCTGCCCCAGAATCTGTAGATCTAAGGTGAGCACTAAGGCAGAGCATTTAGCTGCTTTCGCTCTTTCAATTAAGCGCTCAATAAAGCCTCGGTCTTTCATGACGTAGAGCTGAAACCAAAAAGGCTTGGTTGTTCTTTCAGCAACATCTTCAATGGAGCAGATGCTCATGGTAGATAAGCAGAAGGGCACACCAAACTTTTCAGCAGCCTTAGCAGCCAATATTTCTCCATCGGCATGTTGCATGCCAGTTAATCCCGTTGGTGCTAGCGCTACTGGCATTGTAACTTTCTCGCCCACCATGGTAGTTTCCAGAGTGCGGTTAGTCATATTGACAGCAACCCTTTGGCGTAACTTAATTTTCTGGAAATCAGACTCATTTGCACGATAAGTAGACTCAGTCCAAGAGCCAGAATCGGCATAGTCGTAAAACATCTTGGGAGTGCGTTTTTGATGAAGTACCCGCAGGTCTTCGATATTGGTAATGATTGCCACTAGGTATCCTTGTACTAAATTTGGCTCTATCTTAGCAATACCCCAGCTTTCTTTCTACAATCGAGCCTTTATATCGTCTTTACCCCTTCTAGACCCTGTGATGTCACATATTCCTTTATCTACCATCTTCTATTTAGTGACTGCTACTGTACTTTGGGCGGGAAATGCTATCGCTGGCCGCTTATTGGTTGGCAGTGTTTCCCCCATTACCTTAAGTGCGGTCCGCTGGGCGATTGCAGCAATCATATTGCTACCCTTGGGTTGGAAAGTCTTTAAACCTAGCAGTGCCTTGTGGTCGAATAAAAAACGTTTTGTTCTACTCGGTTTATTTGGAGTGGGTAGCTATAACGTCTTACTCTATCTAGCCCTGCAAACTTCAACCCCTATCAACGTGACATTGATAGGTGCAAGTATGCCGATTTGGATGTTGATTATTGGCGCACTCCTGTATCAAACTCGACCCAATCCATTGCAACTATTTGGTGCTTTGGTTTCCCTCTTGGGAGTTGCGCTGGTTCTCTCTCGTGGGGAGATGGATGTCTTACTCAATCTCCAAGTAGTGGTTGGTGATTTGTTAATCATGCTCGCAACGATTCTATGGGCGCTCTATAGCTGGATGCTGAGTCGCCCCGGGAAAAGTACAGAGCGCCAGTGGCCCTGGGCTGAGTTTTTGATGGCACAAGTTTTTGCAGGCTTACTATGGACGGGTTTATTCGATGGCTTTGAGGTGATGGCAGGGCACGCCTATATTGAGTTCACACCGCTGACTGTGCTACTGATTCTTTTTGTTGCAATCGGCCCATCTTTAATTGCGTATCGCTGTTGGGGTCTTGGCGTGAATGGAGCAGGGCCCACAGTAGCCGCTTTCTTTGCAAATCTGATTCCTTTATTTACTGCAGTGTTCTCTGCCGCCATGCTAGGTGAGCCACCCCATTTCTATCATGGTTTTGCCTTTATCTTAATTGCCTTGGGGATAGCGGTATCATCAAGCTCGAAAAAGGGCTGAAGTTAAAGCCAATACATTTTTTTTAAGAAGATATGAGACTAATTACTTTTACACGACTAGGCAGCACAACACCTGAAATCGGAGCGCGACTTGCTTTACCTGCTGGCGATCGCATCTTGCCATTCGCCGATGTAGCTAGACTTGACTGCCAAGCAAGCTTTCCAAGCTCAATGAAAGCTTTTTTAAATGCTGGAGCAGGGGTGATGAGCAAAGCTCAGCAATGGGTTCTAAAAGCCATCACACAGTATTCTGAACTATTAATTGATGCTGATTCAATTGCCTATTTGCCACCGATGATGGATGCCGAGAAATTTTTATGCGTAGGAAAAAATTATCGAACTCATTTAGAAGAATTAAAGCGCACTAATTTAATCAAAGAAATTCCACAAGAGCCAACCTCTTTTATTAAATTAAATTCTTGCTTGTCTGGACATAATGCTAAGGTGATTCGACCCAAGGGAATCACAAAACTGGATTACGAGCCTGAACTGGTTTTTGTGATTGGTAAGCGTGCACTTGGCGCACAAAAAGATGAAGCCATGAGTTATGTTGCCGGTGTAACTATCTTGAATGATCTGACGTGTCGTGATCTGCAACTTAAAGAAGTAGCTTCTGGCTCCCGTTTTTGGACAGGTAAAAATATTCCAGGATTTGGCCCCCTGGGCCCAGAAATTGTGACGATTGATGAAATACCAGATGTATATAACCTTTGGATGACTTGCTCGGTGAATGGTCAAGAGCGGATGCGTGTCAACACTCAAGATCAAATCTGGAAAATATCTGACATTCTAGAGCACTTTTCTAGGTTCATTCCAATTGAGGCTGGGGACATGTTCTCTACTGGTGCGCCTGGTGGAGTTGCAGTCGGAAAAGATAATGCTGACGAGTTTTATCTCAAGCCTGGTGATGTAGTGGAGTGCTCCATTGAGGGTATTACGACTTTAAGAACTACTATTGTTGAGCCAACTTAATTTTCACGCGTAATGAAAAAATATCTATCTCTGCTACTATGCCTTTTCAGCTTAATTTTCAGCATAGATTCAGTCGCGCAGCTGGCGACAAACTTTCCCGATAAGCCGGTAAAAATCATTGTGCCTTTTCCTCCGGGTGGGGGCGCAGATACTTTAATTCGCATCATGACACCAGCTCTTTCTGAAAATTGGAAGCAAGCCTTAATCGTTGAAAACCATCCCGGTGCTAGCGGTTTTATTGGCTCGGATTTAGTGGCCCAATCTCCTGCTGATGGATATACATTACTGATGGGTTCAACTGCAGCAGTTACAGATAAAAATATTGGACAATTTGCACCGATTGCATTAGTGTCAGCATCGCCCTACATCGTCACAATGAATCCGAAGCTCAATATCACCTCAATACGTGGTTTGATTGCTTACGCTAAAGCAAATCCTGGTAAGTTACGTTTTGGCTCATCGGGTTTAGGTTCTGCATCACATTTGGCTGGAGAGCTCTTTGCATCTATGGCTGACATTGATATTCTGCATGTCCCTTATAAAGGGACTGGGCAGGCACTGACAGATTTGTTGGCCGGTCATATTGATTTGATGTTTGCTCCAGCACAAACTGTCATATCCCAGATTGAGTCCGGCAAATTGATTTCTTTAGCTCAAACAGGGTCTAAGCGCTCAGCAGCTTTGCCAAATATTCCAACAGTAGCAGAAGCTGGACTGCCAGGTTACAGTGCGGTGGGATGGTTTGGTCTTTTTGCCCCCGTCAAAACCCCTCTGCCGGTAGTCCAGAAAATTAATCAGTCTGTGATGGCGGCACTCTCTCAGAAGTCGATTCGGGCTGCGATGATGGAGCGAGGGAGTGAGCCAGTTATCGGCTTGCCATCTGATTTTGCAGCCTTTTTACGCATTGACCAGGCTAAATGGGCAAAATTGATCAAGCAAAATGGGATTGCAGTGCAATAAAACTAGGAATCGGTATCATTTAGGGCTAAACACAGAATTGCTAGGAAACGAATATGCCAGGCCTATTGCCCAATGTTGATCCCGATGGTCTTTTAGAGTTTTCGGTGGTCTATACCGACCGTTCTTTGAACCACATGTCAAACGAGTTCAAGAAGGTGATTGTTGATATCTCGAGCATCTTGAAAGATGCTTACAACGCCAGCTCAGCAGTAATCGTTCCTGGCAGTGGTACTTATGGCATGGAAGCGGTGGCTCGCCAATTTGCCAATAATCAAAAATGCGTGGTTTTGCGTAATGGCTACTTTAGCTATCGCTGGACGCAAATTTTTGATTTAGCTAACATTACCAATGACATCACTGTCATTAAAGGTAAACAGCTAGACAATTCCACCCAAGGTGTATTCGCTCCAGCGCCTATCGAAGAGGTTGTGGCGCATATTAAGACGCATAAGCCAGCCGTAGTATTTGCTCCCCATGTAGAAACCTCTGCTGGAATCATTCTGCCAGATGATTATTTAAAAGCCGTTGGTGAAGCGGTGAGATCTGTTGGCGGTTTATTTGTGCTTGATTGCATTGCTTCTGGTGCAATGTGGGTTGATATGAAAGCCTGTAATGTCGATCTCTTGATTACCGCACCTCAAAAAGGGTGGAGCAGTTCGCCTTGTTGTGCGATGGTTGCGATGAGTGATCGTGCCCGTGAAAAAATTGAGAGCACTCAAAGCAGTAGTTTCTCAATGGACCTCAAGAAATGGTTGCAAATCGTAGAGACCTATGAAAAAGGCGCTCACGTTTATCACACCACCATGCCAACCGATGCCCTGAAGATTCTGCGCAATGTCATGAAAGAAACCCAAGATCTAGGCTTTGATTTACTGAAAGCCAAACAGCTTGAATTGGGAACTAAGGTTCGAGCTTTGATGGAGTCAAAAGGTTACCCTTCAGTTGCAGCAAAAGGTTTCCAAGCACCTGGTGTAGTAGTTAGCTACACCAAAGATCCAGAGATTCAATCGGGCAAGAAATTTATTGCCCTGGGATTGCAAACTGCTGCCGGTGTTCCTTTGCAATGTGACGAGCGCCCAGATTTCCGTACCTTCCGCATCGGCTTGTTTGGTCTCGAGAAGTTAGAGCATGTTGATCGCACGGTTCAGCATCTCGAAAAGGCTTTAGAGAAGATTGTTGAAGCTGAAGCGGTTCCTGCTTAAGGGCTAGCTGTAAAGATAAAAAGGTCATCTTAGGATGGCCTTTTTTATTTGTTCTGCCGCTATTGCAAGAGCCAAACCCTATCCAAAACCCGCAAATTGGCATATTTGTTGATTTATTAGGTATGATTGATTCATCACTTACTTGTTTGGAGATTTCTCATGACTCGCACTTTCCGCCTAGCCTTAGCTACTTTAGTTGCTGCTTCAATCGGTTTAACCCCAATGATGGTTTTGGCTGCAGATCCAGCACCAGCTCCTGCACCTGCAGCAGCTCCAGCTACAGCACCAGCAGCAATGCCTGCAGCAACAACGCCAGCGCAAGACAAGGCTGCTGCTAAAGCAGAAAAGAAAGCCAAGAAAGCGAAGAAGAAGGCAGACAAAAAAGCCAAGAAGGCTAAGAAAAAAGCTAAAGCAGCAGAAGCCGCTGCTCAGTAATTTTGATTTAGCACCGATCTCATTTCTAAAATGAGTTCGGTGGGTGTCAGGCCAATCGGCCCAACACCTTGATTGACTAAAGCATCCGCTGCGCTAGCGTGTAACTCAACCGCTAGGCAGCTCGCTTCCCACAAGTCTAATTCATGTCGAATGCCCTGCGCAGCCAGCGCAGCAATGCTTCCTGTCAGCACATCACCCATACCGCCAGTAGCCATACCCGCATTGCCCTGTAAGCATTGCAAAGGCGTATGTGCAGGTGAAGCAATCAGCGTGTGCTGACCTTTCAGAATCACTATCGACCGAGTCAGTTCTACCAAGGCCCTGATAGATGCGATCCGATCATCTTGTACTTGCGTGCCAGTGGAGTTCAAGAGTCTGGCCGCTTCTCCGGGGTGAGGCGTTAAAACCGTTAAGAGCGGAAAAGCTTGATTACGATTCCGTAAGCGTTGCAATAAGGTCTCATTTTGACTAATCAGATTGAGCGCATCTGCATCAATGATGAGTGGAATAGCAGGGTAGGCTAATACCGCTGTGAGCCAATCCATGGCAGCTAAGGAGTTTCCGAGACCTGGACCAATCGCAATACAGTCTGGTTTTAACTCTGCAAGCTCAATAGCAGCATCTGGCTTAGCGAAGCGGACCATGAGTTCTGCTTGCTCTGGAACAAGATGCGCAGAAGCGGCATCCAGCATTTCTAGTACGGTCCATCCTGCACCTAGATGCAGACAGGCTTTTCCGGCCAAGACAATTGCCCCAGCCATTCCAGGAGCACCACCAATCAGTACAACTTTTCCTGCATCTGCTTTACTTTCTGCAGGATCGCGCTTGAGTCGCTTGATGTAAGCAAAGCAATTGAGATTGTTGGGGGAAGTAGCGTCAGGCATTGAAAGATTTTGATGGATATAAATGATGCCAAAGGGTATGTAGAGATGTTACTACCAAGCCGTCAAATAAAGGCATTAAGATGGAAGCACTAGATATTTAAAGGCTATCAATGAGCCCCAAGCTCCCCGTTAATAATTCCCAGACAATTACTGAGTTCTTCAATCTTCATAAAGAGGATCTTCATGAAGCAACAACGGATGAGTCTTATAAGTTTGCTTTCGCTGATGAGGCCTTTTTGGCTCGCAAAGAAACGATGGGTATTCGGTTCGAGTTAGAACTTCTGAAGCCCGATATCCTATTGCGAGAGCACGGCATTGAGCACACCATTACTGTCTTTGGCTCAACGCGCTTTATTAGTCATGATGAAGCAGAAAAACGAGCAGCACAAGCCAAGACGTCTGAAGAGCAATTTGAGGCTAAACGTGCTGTTGACAATAGCCACTTTTATGAAGAGGCTCGAAAGTTTGGCGCTCTAGTGGCTCAATACAATACAAGCCAATCAAATAGCAATAACAAGCTGCATATTTGCACTGGAGGTGGCCCCGGAATTATGGAAGCAGCTAGCAGAGGCGCTTTTGAGAGTGGCGACCAAACCATTGGTTTTAACATTAGCCTGCCGCGTGAACAAAGACCCAATCCCTATCTCACAGAAGGTTTGAGTTTTCGCTTTCATTACTTTGCACTCCGCAAGATGCACTTCATGCTGCGTGCGAGAGCTATTGTGGCCTTTCCTGGAGGATTTGGTTCTTTTGATGAGCTCTTTGAAGTGTTGACCTTAATGCAAACCCATAAGGTGGCCCAACTGCCGATCATCCTCGTTGGTAAGACTTTCTGGGAGAATTCGATAAACTTCAATTTAATGACGGAGTACGGAGTAATCGAACGAACCGATATGAAGCTCATTCATTTCACCGAAACCGCAGAAGAAACCTGGCAGATCATCCAGCAGTGGTATCAACTGGCTTGAACCTTTAGATATTGAGACGATGCAAATACCAGCCAACCCCCTCGTAGTGCAGCTCGATATTCCTGCCTATACCTATGGCATCGCCATATTGATGCTTGTCATGGTTCTTCATGGGGTTTGCCTCCTCCAGATCGCTAAGCGTTATGAGGTCAAAGCCTATCTCTATTTGGCAGAGAAAAAATATACCGCAGTTACTACAGTTTTTTACCTATCTATCTTCCTCCTCCTCATTACCCATCTCTTTGAGATTTTGATTTGGGGTCTATTCATTTACAGCTTTGGGCTGATAGCGCATTGGTCGCAGAGCGTTCTATTTAGCGGTAGCGCGTATACGGCAATCGGTTTTATGGATGACACCTTGCCTGAAGGCTGGCGCATGCTTGCTGTGATCATTGCATTTTCCGGTTTATTTTCTTTTGCTTGGACAGCCTCAGTCATGATTTCAATGACGAAAAGTTTTCGGAAGGCATATACGCGGATTCATATGCATAAACTCAATCTGCCCCAAGAGATTATTGATCGGTTTGAATAGTCTATGAGTACTCAATGGGATGCCATCATTATTGGTGGTGGTGCAGCGGGCCTATTTTGTGCTGGGGTAGCTGGACAGCTCAACAAGAGGATCCTAGTCCTAGATCACGCTGAAGTCTTAGGTGAAAAAATTCGGATTAGCGGAGGTGGTCGCTGTAATTTCACAAACCAGCATAGCAGCCCAGCCAATTTCTTATCGCTTAATCCCCACTTTGTGAAGAGCGCTCTCGCACGTTATCCTGCTAAAGACTTTATTAAGCTAGTGCAGTCTTACGGCATCACCTATCATGAGAAACATCAGGGCCAATTGTTTTGCGATCACTCTGCGCAAGATATCATTCAAATGCTTTTTGCTGAATGCACTAAAGGCAAAGTAGAAATACGCAATCCCGTATCTGTATTGAGTATTACTCAAGAGTCAGGTGGTTGGGTGGTCAATACCAGCACTGGCTTGGAAAAATCCAAGGCAGTCGTGATGGCAACAGGGGGCTTACCTGTGCCTGCTATTGGCGCAACTGCTTATGCGCTCGATATTGCGAAACAGTTCAATCTGAATGTGGTTGAACCCCGCCCAGGTTTAGTACCACTGTCATTTACGGCAGACTCTTTTCATCATCTGAATGAATTGGCAGGTCTGAGTTTGCCGGTCCGAATTAGCTCAGGGTCTAAAGGCGATCGCTATGGTGCTTGCCGCTTTCAGGAAGACTTGTTACTCACCCATAAAGGCCTATCTGGACCAGCCGTTCTGCAAGCCAGTAACTATTGGACTGAAGGTGAAGGCATTCACATTGATTGGCTGGGCTCGGTCGAAGTAGCGGGTGGCTTTAACTGTGATGCATTATTTAATGATGAAGAGAACCGCTTAAAAACTGCTGAGACGATTTTGGCTTCTGTTCTGCCGCAGCGTTTGGCTAAAGCTTTTGCGGAACAGAAAAATGTATTAGGACGCAAGTGGGCAGAAGTTTCTAAAAAGGATCGTAACGCTTTAAAAGAGCTGATCACCAATTGGTCAGTAAAGCCTGCAGGAACTCTAGGTTGGAAAAAAGCCGAAGTGATGTTGGGAGGGGTGGATACCAAAGAATTGGATGGTCAAACCATGATGGCGAAATCACATCCAGGCTTGTACTTCATCGGTGAATGCGTTGATGTTACTGGCCATTTAGGCGGCCATAATTTTCAGTGGGCTTGGGCTAGCGGCTTTGCTTGCGCGCAAGCTGTTTAGCGCGAGCACGAATATTGAGTAACTCGACCGCCAGAGAAAAAGCCATCGCAACGTAGATGTATCCCTTAGGGATATGCAATCCCATGCCCTCAGCGATTAAGACTACGCCCACAACGGTCAGAAAAGAAAGTGCTAAGACTTTGATAGAGGCATGACGGCTAACAAAGTCTCCGATCGGTTTAGCAGCAAGTAGCATAATCAGAACTGAAACAATCACGGCAGCAATCATGATGGCGATCTCATCGACCATACCGACTGCGGTAATCACACTATCTAAAGAAAAAATCATATCGAGTAAGGCAATCTGTCCTACTGAAGTGATGAATAATTTCTGGATAGATTCTTTGGGGCTGATTTGCTCAGCTTCTGATGGCGTATTTGCATCATGATGGAGTTCTACTTCAGAGTAGATCTCTTTTGAGGCTTTCCAGATCAAGAAGAAGCCGCCGAGTAATAAGATCAGATCCCGACCTGAGACCACATGACTAGAAAAGCCAAAGAGGGGTTCTGTTAAGCCCATGACCCATGACAAGCTGAGCAAAAGCAAGATGCGGGTGACGAGTGCAAAAAGGAGGCCAATTTTTCTGACCTGCTCACGAATGCTAGCGGGTAAGCGACCGGCAATAACACTGATAAAAATAATGTTATCGATACCGAGAATGATTTCGAGGGCGGATAAAGTGAGGAAGGCAGCCCAGGCACTGGGATTTACAAGTAGATCAAGCATTTAAGGGTGTGAGGAGGGTTGCGGTCTGAGAAATTGATGGTTTAAGCCCTATTTTACCGATAGTAAATGGGGTGATTGCCCACGCCTCCATTTGGGTTTAGGATAGTCGATGAAGGATCACTACTTTTCAGGTAAGTTGTAAATAAAAGGAAACTATCATGAACCCAAAAGATTTTCAGGACTGGCAAAGAGAAAAAGCCAAAGAGCTTTTTGCTTTTTCACATAAATTACTCGAAACGGCTAAAGAAATTGGCGATCATCATCTTGCTGAAGTTGAATACAGTATGAAAAATGCCATGGCTACTGCAAAGTCAGCAGCCAAGAACGATCTCAGTAAATTAAAAGATTTGCAAGAAGAGGCAACAAAAGAAGCTGCTAAGCGTGCGGCAACTTATCAGAAAAAAGTTAAATCCCTGCTCAAAGATTTAGGTGAGAACGCAGCCGACGAGACAGAAAAGCATTTAGAGAAGGTGCGCCATTCATTAGTTAGCTGGCTAGAAGATGCAGAAAGCAAAATGCCATCCCATGCTGATAAGTTATCTAAGGTTGTCCATGAAATGTCGACTACTGGTCAGCAGATGTTTCAGGAAGGCCGTCGGATTGTGAATCAGGTTGCAGACTCAGCCGAGAAGAATCTCGACGAGCTAGTCAAAAAAGCCTCTTCTGGTAAGAAATCCAAAGCTGCTTCAAAAGAATCTACTGATAGCCCAGAGTAAGTAGCAATAAGCTTCAATAAAAGCCACCTCTAACGGTGGCTTTTTTATTTCCAACCCTGAAGCCAACAATCACTATCAGTCAGCTCTCGCCAAGGAATGACCCGAATCTTTTTACTGAAGACCGCCTCAAGCTCAACCGATTCTGCTATCAATTCCTGTTGGGGATCTGAGTAGATTACTTTAGATACTAAAAAATGTTTCTCTTTATTCTGTGGCTGCACTGCAGTCCATTTACTTAAATATAGCTTCTTGGGGCTGAGGGGATTCATCTACAGGGACCTCATTAAAGTGCTGTGCATTGATATGCTTTATCGGCAATGTTGAGCTTGCCCTCACTAGGAATGAATCGCACTTGCGCATCTTGGGTGAGGGCGGGACATTGATTGTCGAAATAAGTGACTTCTCCGAGGGCGCCACAATGTATATAAGTAGTATTGGGCACAATCATTTGCGCCTGCTTGATAATCATCGAGAGCTTCTGTCCATCGACATCCTGGCACTTCCAGGTCGTGTAGTCGATCCTGCCGCAGGCAGAGAGTATGGCGATACTCAAAAGGGGGATGAGAGACTTCAACGGGGTTCGCACACCCTAAGCATAGCGAAATTCTGACGATTTTGTGTTTCGTATTAAGATTTACCTAAAGATATATCAATAGATAAAACCTTAAAGGAGACAGTATGGATACGAATCGTCGCGATATTCTCAAGATGGGTGGTAGCGCTGCCTTAAGTAGTTTGATGCTATCTGGCACTGCAGAGGCAGCTAGTGGCAGTTTTCCAGTAGTCGTTGAGCCCTTGACCGGAAAAGCGGGTTACCGAGTTGCAAACTACTTACCTCGCATGGGTGCAACATCCCGCCTGGGATTAGTTACTAATGATGGCATGGTGATTGATATCCCTGCAGAAGCCACCCGTCAAAAACTCACACTGTCCTTTGATCCTACTTCTCTGATCTCTTTAGCAGGCTCTGGCAATCAAGGGCTATTAGATTTAGCCAAGCTCTTTAAGGGCAGGGGTCAAGCTACTCAAAACGTGAACCAAATTATCTTGCTTTCACCAATACCCAAACCCCAAAGTAATATTTACTGCGTAGGCTGGAATTATCTTGATCACTTCGAAGAAGGCCTAAAAAATCGCGAAGATAAAAGTATTAAAGAGTACCCAAAGGTGCCTGTCATTTTCACTAAGGGTACTCAGACCATGAATGGCCCTTTTGACAAGATTCCTTACGATGGCGGTCTTTCCACCATGATTGATTGGGAAGCAGAGCTAGCCTTGGTCATTGGTAAAAAGGGTAAGAATATTTCCGAAGAGAACGCCATGGAATACGTTTTTGGCTACTCTGCATACAACGACACGACTGCACGAGATGTTCAACAGAAGCGACAATCTGGGCAGTGGTTTAAAGGGAAGAGTTTCGATGGTCATGGACCAATGGGTCCTTGGGTAGTTACTGCTGGTGGCGTAGACCTTAAAGACGTGCGGGTGATTTGTCGGGTCAATGGGGTTGAAAAACAAAACGCCAGTTATTCGCAAATGTATTTCAAAATCCCGGCGATCATTGCAGAGTTATCGCGCGGCCTCACTTTGCTACCAGGTGACATTATTGCCACTGGTACACCTTCAGGAGTGGGCTACAGCAGAAATCCCCCTGAGTTTTTAAAGCCCGGCGATGTCATGGAGTCTGAGGTGACAGGTATCGGAATTATCCGAAATACGATTGCGTAATAGCCTCACTAGTATAAAAAATGGTTATTTTTCAATAAGTTATGAGGATTTAGGGGTATGACTCTGTAAGAGTTTTCCCCTATCTAGACTGTCAATAACTCTACTTTTTATAGAGATATACTTGCTTTCGTAGTGGGTAGGGAACCAATTTTTAAATATTAGGAGACAAGATGTCACAACACGATACATTGCTAGCCGCTTTTGAGAATTACATCGCTGAAAACGAAAAATTCATTGGTAAGGGCGTTAAGGCATCCGCTGCTCGTGCTCGCAAAGCATTGCAAGAAATTGCTGGTGCATGCAAAGAGCGTCGTAAAGAAATTACTGCTCATAAAGAAGCAATGGAAGCGAAGAAATAATCTTCTTGGGCTAACTCTGATTGATTAAAAACCTAGCTCATGAGGCTAGGTTTTTTGCTTTTGGGAATCTACTGAATCCACTAAGGGAAATAGCCACTCTGGTAGACCCTTTGGCTTGAGTGTTTTGGTATCGACTGCCACCAAGTGAATCAGTGCACTGGCCAGTAAAGTAGGCTCTTCAGATGGGTTGGCTTCATTGATCTTCTTGGCAGTTTGTTTAATCGCGATTTGAGTGCGACCGCGATGCTCAATCATTTGATCAATCACTAAGAGGTCATCCAATCGTCCGGGACGATGAAAGTTCATGGTGAGCTCGCGCACGGGGAAAAGAATCCCGAATTCCTCTACTAACCTCAAGGGGCCGATGCCTAGACCATGAAGCCAAGCAGCTCTGCTACGCTCAAAGATTTCTAGATAACGGGCATGGTAGACAAAGCCCGCAGTATCGGTATCGGAATAGCAAACACGAAAGGTATAGGGAGTTGTAGTCATTTATGGCGCAGTAGGGTTCAATACCAACATCATAGAACGATGTGGAATTCCTGCTTCATCATAAACAGGCCCATGGGCTTGAAATCCCAATTTCTCATAAAAAGGAATGGCAACCATTTGGGCGTTGAGAACAAAACGCGCAATGCCTTGTGACTTCCCAAAACCAATTAAAGCCCCCAGCAGCTGTCCACCAAAACCCTGTCTTCGGTAGGGGCTCAATACTGCCATCCGACCAATCTTTCCGGCGCCGTCACTTTGTACAACCAGTCGTGCAGTGCCAATGCATTGTGAGTTTTGATATAGCAGGGCGTGTTGGGCTTGCGCATCATAGAGGTCAAGCTCCATTTCTTCGGGGACAACTTGTTCTTCAATGAAGACTGTTTTCCGAATGCGGTAGGCGTCTACCTCTGCTTCAGCCCAACTCTTAATCAGTATCACCAGATTTTCTCCAAAATCCCTGCTTAGCCTAGTACTACTACCAATATAGAGCATCAATTAAGACTTTTTTGTCTTAAATTGCATAAAGATCATGGTTACAATGAAAAACGCTTTATTGGCGTTCCTGCCTTTTTAAACCCCGTATCTATCTAGGAGTTATCTTGAAGAAATCTGTCTATGCTTTACTAGCCTCTCTTGGCCTTGCTGTATCTGCTTCTGCATTTGCTCAATTGCCAGCCAAAATGATGCCATTGGCAGCTGACGTTGTTATTTTGACTGCAACTGTTGACTCTGTGGATCTCAAAAACCGTATCGTAACTTTAAAAGATGCTAACGGTAATCTGGCTCAGATGAACGTTGCTAAATCTGTAAATGATTTAGACAAAGTAAAGAAGGGCGATATTTTCATGGTTGAGCATGCGCAAGCGATTGCGGTTGGTTTGACTGCTGCAGGTCAAGGTCAGAAGCCAGGTGCATCCGGCGTACATTCTGTAGTAGTTTCTGGCAAAGGATCTGCAAAGCCATTTGAAGAAACCCAAGATACGGTTTATGCAACTGTGAAGATTTCTACAATTGATTACAACAATCGTGTTGTGACTTTCACACTCCCATCTGGTGAGAAGCAAAAAGTGAAAGTAGCTCCAAGTGTTTTAGGTCTTGAGAAATTCAAAGCAGGCGATGACGTCATTGTTGAGTTCGTAGATGACACCGCAATTGGTTTCGTAAGACCTAAGAAGTAATTTAGCGCGCTAAGTAAAAAAGCCCATCAATTGATGGGCTTTTTCTTTATATGCTTACCTGCCGCTTACTTTGGCATTCGGAAAGAAAAGCTGTTGCCCATCAATCTTGTAGGAAGCAATCGTAGACTGTCCGTCTTTAGAGATTAGCCAAGCAATAAAAGTTTGACCTAATACTTTCTTCACCTGAGGAAACTTCTCGGGGTTGACTAGCATCACACCATATTGATTAAAGAGTTTTCGGTCCCCTTCAACCACAATGATGAGATCGCCGCGATTTTTAAAGCTGAGCCATGTGCCCCTATCAGCAAGAATGTAGGCATTCATAGCTGAGGCAGTATTGAGGGCAGGGCCCATGCCTGATCCGGTGTCTTTGTACCAAGCTTCACCAGTAGGATTGATGCCAGCACTCTTCCAATAGCGAAGCTCTGCTGCGTTTGTTCCGCTCTTATCCCCTCTAGAAACAAACGGTGACTGAGATGCGGCAATTTTCTGAAAGGCGTCATTAATGTCTTTGCCGCCTGCAATCTTGGCTGGATCACTTTTAGGCCCAATCAGAATGAAATCGTTGTACATCACCTCATATCGCTTAGTAGCAAAACCCTCAGCTACAAATTGTTCTTCTGCCGATTTGTCATGAACAAAGACCACATCGGCATCACCTCGGCGACCAATATCTAAGGCCTGGCCCGTACCAACCGCAATGACTTTGACATCAATGCCACTCTTACTTTTAAAGATCGGTAATAGATAACTAAATAGACCCGACTGCTCTGTAGAAGTTGTGGAGGAGACCACGATACTTTTCTCTTGAGTGAAGCCACAACTGGCAAAACTTATTAGAACAACGAGAAAAAATGTTTTGATGATGTTCATGTGCGGGAAAACCCTTATATTTAATGACAAGGATGTAACTACTAAATGCAAAGTTTTTGTTGATGCAGTATAAACAGGAGATGCTGCATAACAAGGAGACAAAATGTTCCATCTATTAGATAAAGAAAGAACCATTGCAGGTTCTGGTTTTAATCGCTGGCTCGTACCACCAGCTGCATTGGCTATTCACCTGTGTATCGGTATGGCATACGGCTTCTCCGTTTTCTGGTTACCTCTTTCAAAAGCATTGGGTGTTTCTCAGGGCGGAACAGAGGCAATTAAATGTCCAGCAGATGTAGGCTTTATTGGACAACTCTTTACTACCACCTGCGATTGGCAAATTTCCACGTTGGGTTGGATGTACACCTTATTCTTCGTATTCCTTGGCGCCTCTGCTGCAATTTGGGGTGGTTGGTTAGAGCGCGTTGGCCCACGTAAAGCGGGTGTTGTGTCTGCATTCTGCTGGTGTGGCGGCATGCTCTTCTCAGCACTCGGCGTTCACTTACACCAGTTCTGGATGATGATCCTCGGTTCTGGCGTGATTGGCGGTATTGGTTTGGGATTAGGTTATATCTCCCCAGTATCAACCTTGATTAAATGGTTCCCAGACCGTCGCGGTATGGCAACCGGCATGGCCATTATGGGCTTTGGCGGTGGTGCGATGATCGGCTCACCATTAGCAGCGATGCTGATGAAAAACTTTGCAACTCCTACCAGTGTTGGTGTTGCGCAAACTTTCGTTGTAATGGCTTGTGGATACTTTGTTTACATGATGTGCGGTGCTTTTGGCTATCGCATTCCTGCGAGTGATTGGAAACCAGCGGGTTGGACTCCCCCTGCTAACCAAACTAACAACGCCATGATTGCCAAGCGTAGCGTGAATGTAAAAAGAGTTTGGGGTATTCCTCAGTTCTGGTTGGTGTGGATGGTTTTATGTATGAACGTCTCTGCAGGTATCGGTGTGATCGGTATGGCATCACCCATGTTGCAAGAGGTATTTGCAGGTAGCTTGATTGGTGTTCAGCAAACCTTTACAGAACTCGATAAAACGCAGCTCACCGCTATTGCTGGTATTGCTGCGGGCTTTACTGCGCTTTTGAGCTTGTTTAACATTGGTGGCCGCTTCTTCTGGGCTAGCTTGTCAGATAAGTTGGGTCGCAAAGTAACTTACATTATTTTCTTTGTGCTCGGCGCCGCAATGTACTTCAGTGTGCCAAGTAGTGCACAGGCAGGTAATTTGGCTCTATTCGTAGGCGCCTTCTGCATCATCTTAAGTATGTATGGTGGTGGTTTTGCTACCGTTCCCGCTTATCTTGCCGACTTGTTTGGTACACAGATGGTAGGAGCGATTCATGGTCGTTTGTTAACAGCATGGGCTACTGCAGGTATCTTGGGCCCAGTTGTGGTGAACTACATGCGTGACTACCAGTTAAGCTTAGGCTTGCCTCGTGCCCAGGTGTACAACCAAACGATGTACATTTTGACTGGCATGTTAGTTATTGGATTGATCTGTAACTTGCTGATTCGTCCTGTAGCTGATAAGTGGTTCATGACCGATGCGGAGTTGGCTGAAGAGAAGCGCTTAGCCCACGAAAAAGCTTTAAGCTCTGTGGTGACTGGCAGCGGCGGTAATGAACATACCTCCAGCTTTACAGTTCTACTGGCTTGGATCGCAGTAGGCATCCCATTGTCATGGGGTGTCTATAAGACTGTATTAAGTGCAATGAAGCTCTTTGCATAAGCTTTATTGCTTAAAGAAAAACGGCTCATTCGTGAGCCGTTTTTTTATTCCCAAATTATCTTAATCTTGCTTCATCAACTTGAGCATCGCTTGCAGATCTTCTAGCGAGGATTGCTTCAAATTCTGAATCACACCACTGTATTCAGAAGGGGTGCGATTCTGACTCAACTTAAATTTACCAACCAAACTCGAAATCTTGATTTCAATTCCAACAATGGCTTTGAGCATCATTTGGACATAGTCTTCTGGCGCATCATCGAGCTTCCAGTCAGATTGATAGATAGGCTCATGAGTGTCGGTGAGTTGCGATACATGTTGACGAATCCATTGCGGATCTTCTTTAAGACTCAGAACACCTTGCACATGAACTACGGCGTAATTCCAGGTGGGAACGACTTTGCCAGTTTCATATTTTGATGGATACCAGGCAGGGGTAATGTAAGCATGTGGCCCATGAAAAATTGCCGTCACTTTAACCTCGCCTGCTTGGGCTAATTTGGTTAAGGGATTCATTCTGGCAATGTGACCATGTAAATATTGGCCATCTTTACTTACCACCAGTGGGATGTGATTGATTTCGAGTTCACCATCTGTATTGCCAATCAGAGTGGCAAGGGGGTATTCACCCATGACCTTCAATAAGATCCCGCGGTCCTCGACTAAGAAATGCTTGGGTAGGTACATAAATATCTCGTTGCTATTAGTATTTCTGACAGTGTATTACTTCAAACAGGGATGGTGCGACCAAGCTTCTTAGATGAGAATAATTCTCACTTTATCGCTATAATGAGAACCATTCCCATTAAATAACAAAAGTGCCATATTCATGTTTCTAGATCAGGCTTCCTTAGATACCCTTTTTAGGGTCAAGGGCGTTCTCGCTTCGGAAACTAGCCCCGAAGTAAAGGGGCAATTAGAGGATATTGGCTTTCTGATTGGTGAGCAGGTCACCGTCTTACGAAAAGGACTCTTTGGAAAAGGGCCCATTCTGGTGCGCGTCGGATCTTCCACTTTTGCCTTACGCGAGAACGAAGCCAAACTGATTGAGTTAGAGGCGATTGCGTCATGACTGAGTCCAAGGTTCATTTCTTTGCCAAAGAGCCCTTGGTTGCACTATTGGGTAATCCTAATTGCGGTAAGACTGCACTATTTAATTTGCTGACAGGTAGTCGACAAAAGGTTGCCAATTATTCTGGTGTGACAGTGGAGCGCAAAGAAGGTAACTTGACGCTTAGCTCAGGCAAGGTGATTCGGATCTTGGATTTGCCAGGCGCTTACAGTCTCTATCCCCGCTCATTAGATGAGCGAGTGACTTGCGATGTGTTGCATGGCAGGGCTGCTGGAGAAAAAAGACCCGACTTAGTTCTGTGCGTACTCAATGCCATGAACTTGCGTGCCAATTTGCGTTTAGTCTTAGCTGCTAAGCGTCTAGGCTTACCTTGTGTCGTCGTACTCAATATGGTGGACATCGCCAAACGCCAAGGCCTACAGATTGATGCAGCGGCCTTAGCAAAAGAGTTGGGTATGCCGGTGATTTCTACAGTCGGTATTCAGGCTAAGGGAGCCAATGATCTCAAAGCCTACTTAGCTGATCTGGATTGGCGCAATTTAGCAGGACTTGCGCAAGCCTCTATTGATGAGGGTGATGAAACGGTTACTGCGCATTCTGAGCATATCGAGTCTGACAATATCCAGGTACATCGCATTCTGAAAAATCTCAATTTGGATCATGTGATTCCGGATCAGTTCAGTGATCGCTTAGATGCAGTCCTATTGCATCCTGTGATTGGCCCAATTATTTTGACTGTCTTACTGTTCTTTATCTTCCAGGCAGTCTTTGCTTGGGCTGTCTATCCAATGGAGTTAATCAAAGACTCGCTAGACTGGTTGGGTGGATTGCTGACACAGTTATTACCAGACAATTGGTTTAGAAGCCTATTGATCGATGGCATTTTGGCGGGAGTAGGGGGCGTACTCACTTTCCTGCCGCAGATTTTGATCTTATTCTTCTTCATTCTGGCTCTGGAAGAGTCTGGCTATTTACCAAGAGCTGCTTATTTATTAGATCGTTTGATGGGTCGAGCTGGCTTATCTGGCAGATCTTTTATTCCTTTGCTATCGAGTTTTGCCTGTGCAATCCCAGGCATTATGGCGACGCGTAGCATCTCTAATGCCCGCGATCGTTTAATTACCATTCTGATTGCACCGATGATGACTTGCTCGGCACGTCTACCGGTATATGCTTTATTGATCTCCGCATTTATTCCGCATACCAAGTTATGGTTTGATCTCGACTTGCAAGGCCTAGTCTTATTTGCCCTTTATCTGGCCGGTATTCTTGGGGCAATGGGCGTAGCTTGGTTACTTAAGCACTTCACCAGCAAGCAATTTAAAGTCAACGCCTTGATGATGGAGTTACCCAGCTATCACTTGCCCAGAGTGAGCAATCTTGCAATTAGTCTATGGCAACGCGCAGAGATTTTTCTCAGACGCGTTGGCGGAATCATCTTGCTAATGACGATTGCCTTATGGGCGCTATCGAGTTTTCCATTGCCACCTGAGGGTGCAACAGGAGCGCCGATTCAATATAGTATTGCCGGCATGTTAGGACATGCTCTATCGATTGTCTTTGCGCCGATTGGATTTAATTGGCAGATCAGTATTGCCTTAGTTCCGGGCATGGCGGCGCGTGAAGTTGTTGTCAGCTCATTAGCAACCGTATACGCTTTATCTATTACTGGCGCTGATGCTGCGAGCGCACTCGTACCCTTAATTTCTTCTACATGGAGCTTGGCTACGGCATTGTCTTTACTGGCCTGGTTTGTTTTTGCTCCCCAGTGCTTGTCGACAATTGCGACCGTTAAGCGTGAGACAGGGGGGTGGAAGATCCCCATCATCATGCTCAGCTACCTTTTCTTCCTAGCTTACCTGGCCTCCTTTATTACCTACCGAATTGCATTGTTCTTCGGTCTAGGTTAAACCCTGATCTACCCGTTTTTAGCCCATTTTTCCCTCTAGTGTGCGGTAAGATATTTGCAGATGTATCGCAGCAAATAATAAAAATACATTACAGGAGATAGTATGAGTTCACGTCGTCAATTTATGAAGACGGTTTCTGCCTCAGGCGCAGGAATCGTAGCTGCTTCTACAATGGGTTTAATGCAAGAGGCTTCAGCACATCCAACTTCCCAGTGGGGCGGAGAGATCTATAACGGCCCCCACGAAATGGTGAAGAATTGCAAGATTCTCACCATGATGAATGCCGATGGTACTGAGAGTATGGGTGTCGTTACGCCCAAGGGCATCATCGATGTGCGTGCGGTTGCTAAGAAACTCAAGATTGCAGCCCCCATTACCCTCGATCAATTATTACAAGAAGGGAATGCCGCTGGCTTTAATAAAGTGGTCGCAGGTGCAGATAAGTCTGGTGTGCCTTACTTGGATGAATCCAAGATTACTTATGGCCGACTGTTTGTTAATCCTGGCAAGATCGTTTGCGTTGGCCTCAATTATCGTGAGCATGCCAATGAAATTGGTATGGCGCATCCTCGTGTGCCACCGCTCTTTAATAAATACAACAATAGCCTGACCTCACACAATTGCATCCTCAGAATTCCGCCACCAGAAGTCTCTTATAAGCTTGACTACGAAACTGAGTTGCTCATTGTGATCGGCAAGCGGATGCGCAATGTTCCTGAGGCTGAGACGCTGAACTACGTTGCTGGATATTGCACTTCGAATGATTTCTCCTCACGCGATCTGCAACTAGAGACCCCCAGTGTTCAATGGATGATTGGTAAGACCTTAGATCAATATGCGCCGATTGGACCCTATTTTGTGAGTGCTGACCGGGTAGGGGATCCTAATAAGCTGCAAGTGCAAACTTATGTGAACGGCCAGATTCGTCAGAACTCCAATACTGCCGACTTTATTCACAACACCCAAAAGATGCTCTCCTATATCAGTACTTATTGGGCGTTAGAGCCAGGGGATATTGTTTTCACGGGCACTCCCCAAGGTGTGATCTTGGGTTATCCAAAAGATAAACAAGTGTGGCTCAAGAAGGGTGATGTAGTCGTGAGCGTGGTTGAGAAGCTGGGTGAGCTCAAGTTCACCTTAGGTTGAGTTATCGGCCTTTAGAGAAGCCACCTCCGGGTGGCTTTTTTATTTCATCAGCGGCGCCTCAACAAATAAATCGATTCGTTGCTAAACTCTCGCATCATGTCGATGCGCGCCCGCTTTCTCTCTCAATGTGCACTCTGCTTGCTGGCCTTAGCGCCTTTAGCGAGCTACGCCGTATTGCAAGATGAGATTCAGGTATATGACGATGAGATTAATGCCAAGGGTGAGCAAAGTTTAGAGTTACACGTCAACAATACCCCCAATGGTTTAGTAACGCAGAGTTACCCAGGTGAGGTGATGAATAATCACAATACTCGCATTACTCCTGAATATGCTTATGGCTTAGGCCATGATTTAGAGGCAGGCTTTTATATCAACTCTGTCGTGAGTGGCGGTACATGGAACTATGCTGGCGCCAAAGTCAGGATGAAATACCTGCCCATCATGGAAGACAAAGGCTACCCCTTTTTTGCTGGTGTCAACGTCGAGCTCTCGAATACCTTGCCGCAGTATGAGCAGTCCCGTTATAACGCTGAAGCCCGTTTCATTTTGGGTAAGCATGTCGATAAATGGCTATTTGTGATTAACCCGATATTTGATCAACAGCTCTCACAGCCTTATGTTCATCAAGCACCCGACTTCAATACAGCAATTCGGGTCTCGCGAGAGGTGGCGCCGGATTGGGCTGTGGGTACAGAGTTCTATTCCAACTACAACCAAATCGGTAGCGGTCCACTTGCTAATCCCAACACTCAGCAGTTAGTGTTTCTCAAAGTTTATTGTGATGCTGGACCTTTACCTTTTCAGGCGGGGGTCGGTAGAGGCTTTACCAACAGTAGCGACACTTGGACTTTAATGACGATTGTCTCGATTCCATTGCCATGATCCTAGAACCCCATCAAATAGAGTTGATTGGTTACGCTGCTGCATTTTTGACTACCTGCGCCTTTATTCCTCAAGCCCTTCAGTCTTGGAGGACGCGCGACCTTTCCGGAGTCTCCTTAGGGATGTACTCTTTATTTACTTTTGGGGTAGGGCTGTGGCTCATCTACGGTCTCATTATTGAGAAGTGGCCCTTAATCTTAGCTAATGCGATTACCTTTGCCTTGGCACTCAGTATTTTGGTTTTAAAACTGCGCTATCCAAGAAAATAAGACCTCAATTCAGATTTCATAGATCTTCAATTCGCTTGAGCTAGAATGGGCTCATGTACATGTTTTTACCATTTCTGACAGCTTTTCTAGGCTTGATACTTGCCTGGTTTGAGAAGCGTTTTGCGGCCTTAATCCTACTCGCTATTACCGTCGGAATTCTGATGTACTGGTTCCACTTCCATGCAACTGACGCTCTGAATATTAGCCTGTGAGTAAATCGAACCTACCTTCACTCTCCTTATTAGGCAATCAGCTCTCACTATTGGCGATTGTGGGTATTCTTTCTTATGCATTTGTAGACCAGATCTACTTTGGTGAATTGCCTTGCCCACTTTGCTTGATGCAAAGGATTGGTTTTGTATTAATGGGTTTTGCAATTGTTCTTAATCTGCGCTTTGGTGCGCATTCCTCTCATTACGGTTGGGCCATTTTTAGTGGCTTAGTCGGCATGATGATTTCATTACGGCAAATCTTCTTGCATATTGCACCAGGTGACCCTGGCTATGGCAGTGCCTTTCTAGGCTTGCATTTTTATACCTGGGCCTTTGTTGGAGCTCTGGGTTTGATTGGAGGGCAGGCCATTTTGCTGATGTTGCCCAATGGTGAGGTGCGCTCCCGTTCTTGGTTTAGCAATTTCCTTGTGGTGATTTTTATCCTGCTGGTCTTTGCCAATCTCATTTCCACTTTAGCTGAGTGCGGCTTGGGTCCTTGTGCAGATAATCCTGTCAATTACGACGGCTGGACTTTGCTGCGTTTCCGCTTCGGTTTCTAATTTTCTGATGCATTACCTAATCAAGGCTCTTAAAAGCCTCTGCGTGCTTTTGTGTGTTTCATCTTTAATTGCACCCGCACAAGCAGCTACTTGGCCCAAAAATCCGATTCGCATCATAGTCACCTTCACTCCAGGTGGCGCACCGGATATCTTGGCAAGAGTGCTGGCACAAAGTTGGCAAAAATCCTTAGGTGTTCCAGTATTGGTTGAGAACAAGCCAGGCTATGGTGGCAATATTGGTGCAGAGTTAGTCGCTAAAAGCGAAGCTGATGGCTACACCTTGCTGATTGGCACGGTGGGTATTCATGCGATCAATGGGGCGCTGTATGAGAAGATGGCTTTTGATCCTATTAAAGACTTCACGCCGATTAGTTTTTTGGCCAGCACGCCCAATGTCTTGATAGTGAACAAACAGCTTGGCATAAGTAATTTGCACCAACTGATTGAATACGCCAAAGCCAATCCCAATCAACTCACTTATGGGTCTTCTGGAACAGGCACTTCACTGCATATGTCAGGAGAGCTTTTACAGGAGATGGCGGGTATTCAGATGCGACATATCCCATACAAGGGTAGAGCGCAATCCTTGCCTGATTTAGTTAGCGGTAGAATCTCGCTGCTCTTTGATAATTTGTCCTCCTCTTTGCCCTTAATACAGTCTGGGGATGTTGTCGCGCTGGGTGTCACTACCTTGAAGCGCTCACCTGCTGCTCCTGATATTCCCACATTGGCAGAGCAGGGCTTGCCGGGTTTTGAGGCGACGTCTTGGTTCTGCCTCATGGCACCAGCCAATCTTCCACCTGCCTTAGTCAAGCGACTCAATACGCTGACGCGCAATACCCTAAATCAACCTGAAGTCAGGCAAAAGCTCCTTGCCAGCGCCTTAGAGCCTGCCCCAGCTAGCCCTCAAGAATTATCAAAATTGATACAGTCTGAATCTGTTAAATGGGGAAGACTGGTGCAAAAGGCGGGCCTTAAATTAGAGCCCTAAGGGCCTACAAAATAATTCCAAAAAGGCCTTTTTTCTTGTCAGCTTGAATGGATTTGAGGCGTTAATAGGGTAAGGGCTTAAAAAGCCCAGGGGTAGTAAGATAATGATATAGAGACCAAAAAATAAGGGGTCCATCATGAAACAGATTCAATCATTTCTTGCGCTAGGCGCATCCATCGCTTTGCTTGTTATATCTCCGCTATCCTTTGCTCATGGCGGTTCTTATGTGGGCTGGAATGTCTCAGTCGGCAGTGGCTATCGTCCTGCAGCCTATGGTCCCGGTTGGGGTGGATGGGGTCCAGGTTGGCGAGGTAATTGGGCATACGGCGGACCTTATTACGGTTACCCTTATGGCGGCTATTATGGCCCTCCAGCAGTGGCTTACGTTCAGCCCACTCAACCGATGGTTCTGGCTGCTCAGCCTCAACCCCCAGTTTGGTATTACTGCGCAAGCAGTGGCAAATATTTTCCTTACGCGCAGGATTGCGCAACGGGTTGGCAGGTTCAACCTGCAATGCCACCCAGTGGCAAAGTAGTATCGCAACCAAACTAAACCTCAATTACTAATTTAATAGTCTTAGAAAGCGATCGTATGAAACGTATTATTTTGTCATTTGCCGTGATCAGTGTTTTGGCCGCTTGTACTTCAGCGCCGACAGGTCCAACGGTTGCGATCATGCCGCGTGAAGGCAAACCTTTTGAGGTGTTTCAGGCTGAAGATCAGCAGTGCCGTCAGTTCGCTGTAAACGCTGTCAAAGACACTTCTGATGCTGCTCTCAAAGAGGGCATGACCAGTGCAGCTGTTGGTGCCGCTTTGGGTGCAGCAGCAGGTTTGGTCATCGGTGGCGGTAGTCATACCAATGTAGGAACTGGTGCAGGTGTTGGCTTACTCGGCGGTGCTGGTCTTGGAGCCATGAACGCCTCGGGCAAGCAGAACCAAGCTCAAGAGCAATACAACATTGCTTATCAACAATGCATGTATTCCAAAGGCAATCAAGTCCCTAGCTATAAAGCTCAGTAAGCGTCTTTAAACCTCAATAGGCGGATGCGTTTTCTCATAACGCGCCGCCGTTTTTCTAAAGAGGTAGAGCAAGAGGCAAGCAGCTAAGCCTAGGCTCATGCTGTTGGCTGCCCAAAAACCATTAGCGCCTTGTAAGAAGCTTGGGGTATTGCCCAAGATGTTAAAGCCCATCAGATAGCCGCCGCCTAAGCCAACGCCCCATAGTGAGCCTGCATAAATGAGCATGGGCCAGAAAGCAATGCGGTAAGCACGAAGAATAAATGCTGCCGTGACTTGTAAGGCATCAAACATTTGGTAGAAGGCAATAAATAAAAATAGCGGAATTGAAAAAGCTTTAACAGCTTGCGGTGGATTGTATAAATCCAGTAACTCGAGCCTAAAGCTCCACACTGCAATACCAATCGTGATACAAAGGGCGCTGGTAAAAAAGACAGACGACCAACCAATTTCTTCGGCACGTTCTTGTCGATTGGCACCAATCGATTGGGAGACTAGAGTCATGGTAGCAATCGAGAGTGAGAGGGGCACCATATACATCACTGTGCCCATATTGGCGATGATCTGGTGACCGGCCAGCGCGGTAGTCCCAAGGCGCGCAATAAATAGTGACATAAAGGTAAATGAAGTGACTTCAATTAAGTAACTGAAACCAATTGGGGCGCCTAATTTAAGCAGGGTCCAGATGCGGTGAAGGTCAGGCTTACTGAAGCGACTAAAGATTTCAAAAGGACGATAAAAGCGATTGAACAAAACATAGCTTAAGGTCAGTAGTACCCAAAACCAATTGATGATGACAGTAGCTACTGCGCAGCCTGGGCCACCCATCGCAGCAATTCCTAAGCCACCATAGATAAAGAGGAGGTTCAGTGGTAGCTTGAGTCCTAAACCGATAATCTGAATCACGGTAATGACAGTTGGTCTGGAGATGGCATTATGCAAAGCCATCAAAACGCGCATCCCCATGCTAGCTGGTAAGCCTAGCGCCAGTATGCTCAGATAGAGACGGGCTTTGTCTTCAATCTCAGGACTGATGTGCGAGATACTCAACAATACATCAGCATGGGTCAAAACGAGGCAACCCACAATCGATAGTGCAACTGCTAGCCAGGTTGCTTGCCTTACTTCCTCGCCAATTTCACTGAAGCGCTTGGCACCAAAGAGTTGCCCAGCAATAGGAGCCAAGGCAGAAACAACACCAGTTAAGCCAACATACAGACTAATAAAAATGGCTGAGGCCATGGCTAATGCAGCCAGGTCAGCAGCGGAGTAGCGCGCTGTCATGGCAGTGTCTAAGACGCCAAAGGCAATGACGGCTAACTGCCCCAATAAAATTGGGGTAGCAAGTTTGAGTAGGGCGGGGATATCCTCGCGCAAGCGCGATAATTTAAAGTGAATCACAGATTATTTAGGGCTAACTTCGTAAAGGCGTAGACGCTCGTCTCGGTCGGCAGCACGACGATCTTCCCAGATCAAGACCAGTTTCTTGTCATTGAGGCTGCCAAAAGCCTGAGCTTCAGACTGGCTATGGGTAAGCATCCATGGACAATTTGGATCATCACGTAAATCGAGTTTGGTGAAGTAATCAAACGAGGCGAGTTGGGATAAACCTAGACTGCTGGTATTAACGCATCCCGTATTGGTAGAAATCACTTGAGATAAACGTGCAGCTACATAACGATAGGTTTTGGCGTAATTAATGGTGGGTAACCACAGAGTCATTAATAAAACCCACATCAAAGTTGTGCCCGATGCAGAAATAATGAGGCAGCGCCAGATTTCTTTCGGGGCGCGTGAAGTTCTCCAGCGCACGATGGCTAACCACACACCTGTAATCGCAAGGGCAATAAAGAAAGCCAACCAATTCAATTGCGCCTGAAAGCCGGGTAATAAGCGTGCGAGATTAGCGGCAGTACTTTCGGGATAGCCAGTGACCTTGGCAAACCAAATCACCCAAACTGCAATTGCAATTACAGTGAAACTGAGCATCGCAAACCAATCAATAAAACTAATTAAGTTGCGCTTGAGAATCGGCAAACTAAAAGCCCCAATGATCGCTAGACTCGGTATCAGAATCATCAAATCATGTTCATTGGCTTCGACTCTAAATAAGACATAAATCAATGAGCCAATAAATAAACTTAGTGGAATCGCAAGATGGGGAGCCCGCCAAGCACCTGCTGACTTATTCGTACCCCAGTGAGCCAGAGAGATTGCGGCAAGAGGCCACACTGGCCATGCGTAAGCCCAGAAGTTCACACCCAAGAATCCAATCGAATCAAGTGAGATAGAAGAGCGCATGACTGGCATATTGCGCCAACCGACTTCCGCAACATGGCGCAGCTCTGGTGAAAGATTAAAGCCATACCAAAGTGCTGGCCAGATCGCAAATCCAATTAAACCCAGTACGGTACTAGTTAAGGTCCAGCGCAAACGTAACTTGGCATTGCTTGCCAAGACCGCGATGATAGTTGAGCTGACCATAATCAAGCTAAGCGTTAAATTGCTCGACAAAATCACAATCATTAAGCCTAGGCCAGTCCACAAGCCACCTTGCCAGGGCTTATCTAGTCCGCGTACGGTGCCATAGAGTATGAAGCCAATACCCATCAGCTGCGCCATCATCGGCGTAGTTTCATGGGCGTTTTGTGCCAGACCAATGCAGGCTAAAAAGATGAGTAGGGCGCCATCGGCCAAGGTCATGCCGTAACTCTTGCGATCGGGTTGGCCACCAACTGCAAAAGCCATCGGCTGCACTTCGGGGCGACGACCTAAAAGATAAGTGGCATACCAAATCGCTACTGCAGTTGCAAAGAAGCAAATCGCTGAATACAAACGGGCTGCATTAGCAGCGCCAACCCAAGGCCCAAACAGGCGAATGAGGGTGCCGCCTAACCAATATGGAAAAGGTGCGCCTAAAGAAAGTTCACGGCCAGCTAGGTGCGGAACAATCCAATCAAAGGTATTGCCCCTAAATAAAGTCCACATGCCACCAAAACCAATCGCGTCTTCATTCTTCCAGGGATCCCGAAAGAATAGTCCTGCAAAACCATAGACCAAGGTCAACGCAAAAATAATGATGCGCGGAATGGAGCGGGTGGCGGCGGCGGTGAGTTTAACCATGCGTTAGTCAATACAAGTGCGCAAAATACACAAACTAGAAATAAAAAAGGCAGCAAACGCTGCCTTGATTATCTCGCAAGTGTTGGGTACCTGAAAAATTAAGCCTTCTTAGCAGCAGGTTTCTTCGCTGGCTTTTCAGCAGCTTTCGCTTCTGCAGCAGCAGCCTTTTTCTCAGCAGTCTTAGCAGCGCCATCGCCAGTTGCTTTAGCAACAGCTTTGGTACCAAACTTCTGACGGAATTTCTCAACACGACCTGCGGTATCCATAATTTTCTGGGTACCAGTGTAGAAAGGGTGTGACTCAGATGAAGTCTCGATCTTGGCCAAAGGATATTCCTTGCCATCTTCCCACTTGATTGTCTCTTTAGTAGACATGGTGGAGCGAGTCTTAAAGCTGAAGTTGTTGGAAACGTCAACAAAGACGATTTCACGATATTCTGGGTGGATGCCTGGTTTCATAATAATTCCTATTAGCGGGTAGCCGTTTCGGTTAAACAACCCAAATACTTACCCAAGTTAAAAGCGCTTCTGACAGCAGCAAAGGCAAAATTATGCCATGAAATCAATCAGAAAGCGCTGATTCCAAAGTGGAAAAAGGCTAAAACAAGCCCTTTTTAGCCACCACGACGCATTAAATCAAAGAATTCACCGTTGTTTTTAGTCGATTTGAGCTTATCTACGATGAAGTTCATCGCTTCAATATCGTCCATATCGGCCAACAATTTACGCAATACCCAGATCTTCTGAAGGTTCTCAGCCTTCACCAAGAGCTCTTCACGACGGGTACCAGACTTATTGAGGTTGATCGCTGGGTAAACCCGGCGCTCAGCCAAACGACGCTCAAGGTGGACTTCCATATTGCCAGTACCTTTGAACTCTTCGTAGATCAAGTCATCCATACGGCTGCCAGTTTCAATCAGGGCAGTTGCGATGATGGTGAGTGAGCCGCCTTCTTCAATATTACGAGCGGCACCAAAGAAACGTTTTGGACGTTGCAATGCATTGGCATCCACACCACCGGAGAGGACCTTACCTGAGGAAGGTACGACGGTGTTGTAAGCGCGCGCTAAACGGGTAATTGAATCGAGCAAGATGATCACATCTTTGCCCATCTCAACTAAGCGCTTGGCTTTTTCAATCACCATCTCGGCAACTTGAACGTGACGCACTGCAGGCTCATCAAAAGTAGAGGCTACGACTTCACCGCGCACGGAGCGCTGCATTTCAGTCACCTCTTCAGGGCGCTCATCAACGAGCAAGACGATCAAGATCGCATCAGGATTATTGGCAGAGATCGCATGCGCAATGTGCTGCATCATTACCGTCTTACCAGACTTGGGTGAAGCGACCAAGAGGCCACGCTGACCATAACCAATGGGCGAGATCATATCGATGATGCGGCCAGTCAGGTTTTCTTCTGCCTTGATATCGCGCTCTAAAGAGATCACACGGTTGGGGTGAAGTGGTGTGAGGTTCTCGAACATGATGCGGTTCTTCAGAGCCTCTGGCGCTAAGCCATTGATCTTATCGACCTTTACTAAAGCAAAGTAACGCTCACCATCTTTAGGGGTACGTACTTCACCTTCAACGCTATCACCAGTGTGCAAGTTAAAGCGGCGGATCTGTGCAGGGGAGATATAGATATCGTCTGGAGAAGCCATATAGGAGGCTTCTGGAGAACGCAAGAAACCAAAGCCATCCGGTAATACTTCTAAGGTGCCATCACCGAAGACAGTTTCACCAGTCTTCGCGCGTTTCTTGAGAATGGCAAACATCAATTCTTGTTTACGCATCCGTTGGGTGTTTTCAATCTCCAGGCTAGCTGCCATTTCCAGCAGGGCGGATACGTGGAGGACTTTAAGTTCAGTTAATTGCATAGCGTTCTTTGGGGGTGATAAATAAGGTATTGATAAATAGAAAGGATGTGGATTGGGTTTGTCTTGATGAAATCAGACAAGAATTTGTTACAAGAAAACCAATTTGGGGGATGTGTACTAGAAAGGAATAAAGAAAAGTGGGGGAGGTAAACCGGAAAATCGGCGCACAGATAAGTGCTTAGATTCGTACTATGGAGAAATACTACACCAAAACAGCGCTAAACACACAAAATCGGTAAATCACCACAATCACAGGCTCAGTCAGAGAGCCTGTGACCGAGGATGATCAGATATTGCTATCAATAAAGGCGGATAACTGGGATTTTGCCAGGGCGCCTACTTTTTGAGCAGCAACTGTACCGTTTTTAAACAAAATAAGGGTAGGAATGCCGCGGATATTAAATTGGGCTGGAACACCCTGGTTCTCATCCACATTCATCTTGGCGATTTGCAATTTATCGCCGTATTCGGCTGAGAGCTCCTCAAGGATAGGGCCGATCATTTTGCAAGGACCGCACCATTCAGCCCAGAAGTCGAGCAATACAGGTTTATCGGACTTGAGGACGTCTTGCTCAAAAGAAGCGTCTGTTACGTATTTAATGCCGGCACTCATGAAAATTCCTTATCTAGACTTATTTAGTAATCGAGCTACACCGCTTATATTAGCAATAAGCCACACTTTTTGCCCAAAAAAACGATTTAGACCAAAACCTAGCCCCAAAACATCAGCCTAATGCCTCAACCCTTCCCAACCCTCAATGCTGAAAAACAGGTAAAAACTTGGGCCATCGAACCCAATGCCAAGGCATTAGAGCAACTGGCAAACGGCATTTGGAAATGCGCCATTAAAACCAATCAGAGACCCTTGGTCGTCCTCAGTACTGCAGGACCACTCATTGGACTGAGAAAAGTTCTGGAGCAACAACGACCCAAAAACCTCAGTCCCCAGATTGCACTCTTGCCACAAGTGATCAGCATGAGTGATTGGCTAGAGTCAGCACCAGGCGCATGGAAGTTCCCCAAGAAACAATCGGATCTAGAGCGCTGGCTCAGTGTCTACGTCAATTTGCGCAAGCACAAAATTTTGCAAAGCTGGTTTAAAGCCGAGAGTGAAGCGGGAGCATGGGGCTTAGCGCAAGCAGTGATTGATGCATGTGACGCCTTAACCGAAGCAGTGATTCCACAATTACAAAACGAGCTCAATGCATTAGTGCAAGGACAATCCATTGATACCGAGCAGTGGCTCAAAAAAGTGGAGCTCGTACTAGACCAAGCAATTGCTAAAGCCTATGTCGGACTATCGCGTAATGTCGTTGATCAAGAATCTGCAGTGTTACTTACTTTCTGGCGTTATCTCAGCAGCGTGCATGATCCCGTGGTACGAAAACATCTGGCGATGGCGGTCCATCTGCAAGTGGCTAAGATTCAAGCAAACGCAGGCGTGCAAGCTAGACCGCTGGTTTGGGTGCAAACCGCCGATCCAAAGCCCATTGAGCAAGAGCTAATTGCCAGCTATCTCGACAGTTATGCGCAATATGCTCCAGTGATAAAGGTTGATCAGGATTGGCAGACAGTAGCCCTGTGGTCTGAAGCGCTAACAGGTGAAGATCAAGAGGGCAATATCGCACCTGCAAATGAAACGATCGATTCGCAAATAAGTCAGAACCTACAGACACAGCGTCATGATGAGTGGCAACTCTTGGCTGCTAGACGGTTTGAAGAGTTAGCCTGGGCAGCAGCCAAATCGATCGAAAAACATTTAATTGATGGCAAGCAGAACATTGCATTGGTCGCACAGGATCGCTTAGCAGCGAGAAGAACCCGTGCCTTACTAGGTCGCCTAGGTGATGCACTACGTATTCGAGATGAAACCGGTTGGAAGTTATCCACCACCCGTGCCGCAGCAGCCTTTGATAGCTGGCTAGAGCTGATTCGGGCTCCCAAAGAAGGCCCGAGTGCCAGCGCCTTATTGGAGTTCTTGCAAAACCCATATTTTGATTTGGCGCTCAGCCTGAAACAAGCACCAGAAGCCTGTAAAGGATTAATTGCTCAACTTGAAGACATTCTGATTGCTAGTCAAGCCAAGTCTGGTTGGGAAATTTTCAAAATGGCGATCGAGAGAGCCAATCTCTATGCCACCGCTCATGGCGGCTCAGCCAATCAAACACTATTAGATCTGATTGAATACATTCAGAAACGACACCTGCTTTGGCAGCAGCCCCAACTCGAGTGCGCGAGTGCTTATCAACACTTGCAAAAGAATCTTGAAGACCTCGGAATGGTAGAGCGTCTCAAGCAAGACTCAGCAGGAGAGCAATTATTGGAAGTGCTCGAACAATTTAATTTGAGCAATGGCCCATTCCAAGAAGTGAAGATGACTTTGCCAGAGTGGCTAAGTCTGATCAAAACCGTGATTGAAGAAGCGTCGTATGAAGAGGCGGGCAAAGAAGCGCTGGCGACACTCAGTATCCTGCCACTGAGCTCAACTCGACTCAGACAATTTGATGCTGTTGTGTTGGTGGGGTGTGATGAGCAACAGCTTCCTGCATTTGCAGAGCCACCGCTATTTTTCTCGGATACGCTAAATCGCTATCTCAAATCCTCTACGATCAATGCACAATATATTCAACAATCCCGAGACCTCTCTAGTCTCTTGGTGTCTTGTCCAAACACCGACTTACTTTGGCAGAGTAAGAGCAAGAGTGGTGAACCGCTCAGACCTTCAGCCTGGATTCAGCGCTTACAAGCCCAGCTTGATTGGCCAACGATTGATGTCAGTCCCGAAACCTATGAAGGTAAATCGAATCCAATTCAGATGGCAGTCAGCACCCCTGATCCCAATTTAGCGATCCCCGTGACTGTGACACCAAGCGCTTATAAAGCCTTACGTGATTGCCCCTATCGCTATTACGTCAGCAGCCTACTAGGCCTACGTAAGGCGAAAGAATTCGAGGAGGGTTTTGATGCTTCTTTGGCGGGGCAGACCTTACATGCTTTATTGAAAAACTTCTTCCAAGCTCTTAAAACAGAAGAGGGTAAAACTCATTCACCCATTCATCAGGGAATAGATGCCCGTCGCCAGTGGATGGAAACCCAGCTAAACAAATATTCTGAAAAAGAGTTCGAGCGCCTGATTGCGGGTGATGCCAGAGTATTGGGAACACTGCGCGATTGGCAAAAACAAATCCCGACTTTTGTCGATTGGCAGCTCAAACGCGAAGCAAAGGGCTGGCAGTATCACGACGCTGAATTACCGATTGGTTTCACGATCCGTTTGACTGATCCCGATGGAGTAGAGCGCGATATTCAAATAGCCGGACGGGCCGATCGATTCGATATCAATATTCATGACAAGACAGCAGCTTCTGTCATTGACTACAAAAATCAGGCTATTAAAAAGATTATCGATCGCTCCAAAAATGTTTTAGACGATCCTCAGCTTCTGATCTACGCTCGAGCCGTGAATGAAAATGCGCCTGCAGCGCATTTATCTGGAAGAACGATAGAGCAAGCAGAGTGGGTCACGCTTAAGGTGGATTTGAAGAAGTCTGAAGAGAAGATGGTCAGAGACCACCTAGTAGAAGAGCTCCCACTGAAGATGGAGGAGTTCTCCAAACAACTCAGTAGGGACCTTGAAGACTTGTGGGCGCGTAAACCCATGAAAGCCTTTGCACCCGACAGCGTATGCCAATACTGTGAAGCCCGCGGCATTTGCAGAAAGGGGATGTGGTGAGCGAAGAGTTCAACTACAAAATCGCTTGTGATCCGAATCAATCGGTGATTGTTTCTGCTTGTGCAGGTAGTGGTAAAACCTGGCTCTTAGTTGCGCGCATGATGCGTTTATTACTAGCCGGTACCAAGCCACCAGAAATTCTTGCGCTGACCTTTACCCGCAAAGCCGCACAAGAAATGCGCGACCGTCTCTATCAATTGCTAGAAGACTTTTCTGAAGCGGATGACAAAGGTCTCACAAAACAGCTCACTAGCATGGGCTTGGAAGAGGATGAGGCCAAAAAACTCTTGCCACAAGCCAAGGGCCTTTACCTCAAGGTGCTAGCAAGCCCACAAGCGATTCTGATCGATACCTTCCACGGATGGTTCGGGCGCTTACTTGAAGCAGCGCCAGTCTCTACCGATATTCAGCCAGGCTTTAGTCTGCGGGAAGATGCTAAGCGACTCCAAGAAGAGTGCATGCAGGATTGGTGGGGGGATTTACCCAAGAATCTGAAAGACCACTACGACACCTTGTTAGATGAATTCGGCGCTAGCGAGACCCAGAAATTTCTGATGGGTAATTACAGTCTCTTTAAACAACGTGGTGCATGGACCTTCTTCCTGGATGCCTGCCGAGCACAGGGCATGAGTCCAGTCGACTATCTCAAGGCTTGCTTGCCACACTTGGGTAAGCCCAATCCCCTCGAGCTGTTCTGTAAAGATCCCCAAACCAAAGCCAATCTCCCAATTCTCCATCAGTGCTTTAGTAATGGCACTGCTACACAAAAAGCTAAGGTGGCTCTGATCGAAAAGGCGATGGAACTAAATCAAGCTGGTGGATCGATCATGGACATTGCCAATGAATGGCAAAGTCTTTTCTTAACAAAAAAACTCACACCATTAGATGACATCGCGAAGATGAGTGCACCGATGACGAGCTATCACAGCAAAAATGGTATTGATCCCACAATCATCACTGGTATTCGAAATGATTGGGTAGAGGCTTTTGACACATTCTTTGCTTGGGAGAGCGAACATCTCATGCATGAGATGAATGTCGCTTGGTTTGCGATGAGCGAAGCCATGCTCAGTCATCTAGAGAAAGTCAAAGAATCGATGCGGGTACGCGATTTTGATGATTTAGAAATCGGTGTCAGCAAGCTCATGGCTGAATCTAGTAATGCAGCTTATCTACAAGCGCGCTTAGACGCTAAGTACAAACAGATTTTAGTGGATGAGTTCCAAGACACCAATCCATTGCAGTGGCAGATTCTGCGATCATGGCTTGCAGGCTATAGCGCGGGCGATGAAAAACCTAAAGTCTTTATCGTGGGCGACCCTAAGCAATCGATTTATCGATTCCGCAGAGCAGACCCCAGGCTCTTTGATAGCGCAAGTCAGTTCCTTGAAGCGCACCTCGATGCCAAGGCGCTCTCGCAAAATAAAACCCGCAGAAACGCACCAGCAATTAACGATGCGGTAAATAAACTTTTCTTAGCAGGACCATTACCAGAGACTTATCAGTTCAGCGAGCAAACCACGCTCTGGCAAGCCCCGCCTACCGATGATGCAACCCATCCCTCCGCAAGCACCGGCGAAGCACAGTTGCTACCCCTCATCGAACGTGTTGAACAAGAGCAGCCCGAGCGTATTGGTACCGCTTTAGATAGACCGATTAAAGATGCTGGTCAAACCCTAGGTGTGCAACAGCGTTATCAAGAGGGTAAGCAAGTCGCCAAGTTGATTCATCACATCATGGCCACTCGACAGGTCATCGATAAAAAAGACGGTAAAGAGTATTGGCGGCCAGCCCGCGGGAGCGACTTCATTCTCTTGGTCAAGCGCAGACAGTATTTACCGCAGTTTGAACAAGCCCTGCGCGAGGCAAGCTTGGCTTATGACAGTTCCCGTTTAGGAGGGCTGCTTAATACCCTTGAGATTGATGACTTGATTGCCTTACTCACGGTCTTAGTCTCGCCACGACACGATTTGCCATTAGCGCAAGTATTGCGTAGCCCCATCTTTAGCTTTAATGAGGCGCAGATGCAGTCGCTCAGTATGGGTATGCAAGATACCTACACCTCATGGTGGGATGCATTGCAAGCCAGTCACGATATTAATATCCAGAAAGCAGCCCGCTATTTAGAGCATTGGCGTAGCCTTGGAGAAGTGCTGCCCGTTCATGACTTACTGGATCTAATTTATCAAGAGAGTAATTTACGGATTCACTATGCAGTCGCTGCACAGAATCTTGCTCGTGCTCAGGTCCTAGCTAACCTCGATGCTTTCTTAGAGCTGGCCTTAAATCAAGATGGTGGTCGTTACCCGAGCTTGAGCCGCTTTATTGATGAGATCAATGCAATGCGACGCGGCGATGATGATGAGACCCCCGATGAAGGCGACGTTGAAGCTGAAGCAGAAATGGATGAGGATATTGGTGAAGTGGATCTCGACAGCGAGATGAGTGAAGAAGAACGCCACAGACGAGTCCGCTTAATGACGATTCATGGCGCTAAAGGATTGGAAGCGCCATTTGTGATCATGCTCGATGCTAATAATACGGAGTGGAGGGCGCCACATCGTGGTGTATTGCTGGACTGGTCACCTGAACATACTGCCCCTAGCCATCTATCGCTCTATACCAAGAAGACCTTAACCGGTGAGCGCGAACACATTCGTCAAAAGGAAAATGAAGTCAGCCAAAATGAAAACTGGAACTTACTCTATGTGGCTATGACCAGAGCCAAGCAAGGTCTTTGGATAAGTGGTGCGCAGTCTAGAACAACCGGTGGTATTAATGAACGCTCGTGGTACGGCCGAGCACTGGCTGCAGACATTGAAACCTTAGATATCAGTACTCTGGACCAAGAAGAGAAGATAGAGAATCAAGCGCAGGATAAAGATCAAATAGAGCTTGGCAGCATGCCATTTAAGATCGATCACTTTGACATCGTTTGGGATCAAGCCAAGCAAAGTCATCAAGAGAAGCTTGCCCAGATTGAGAGCGGCACACTTAAAGAATCAAAGCAGATCAAAGAAGAATCTCCTGACCCCGAGTTACTCGATGAAGGAACTCATTTTCATAAACTCCTCGAGTTCCTCACTACCCAGACTGGTACAGAAATAAAACTCGAGATACCGAGCGATCAAGAGATCATGGCTTGGCTCGGCACTGATCAAGTCATGGCGCAAAAACTGCAAGCCCATATTAAAACCGTGCTCAATACTAATGAACTTAAACCTTATCTGACAGAAGGTAAGTGGCTGCAGGCCTGGAATGAGCTCGACATTGTGAGTGAGGAAGGTAAGAGCTATCGTATGGACCGCTTAGTGGAGTTTGAGGATCACTTTGCCATCTTGGATTACAAGCTGAGCATTCCAGAGGCGGGTAGTGAGAAGTTCAACAAATACCAAGCACAGTTGCAGAATTATCAAAAAGAGCTAGAGCGTATTCGGAAAGATAAGCCCAGCAAAGCCTATCTCATCTCAGCCACCGGCAAGATCACACAAGTAGCGTAATCAACCCGAAATCAATTCGGATTACACTCCAGTTCAGCAATAACCTACCAGGAGTAATACACATGGCTTTATCAATGTACCAGGCATCAGTCCCTCAATTTAAAAAGATGTTGACCAATCTGTCAGTGATTCTCAAAAAAGCAGAAGAGCATGCTACTGCCCACAAGATTGATCCTAAAGTCTTTTTAGAAGCCAGACTCTATCCCAATATGTTTCCGCTCACCAAGCAGATCCAAATTGCTTGTGATCAGCCTAAGAATGGCTTTGCCCGTTTAGCCGGAATCGAGCCGCCCAAGTTTGAAGATAAAGAAGCGAGCTTTGCAGAGCTCTATGAGCGTATCGCTAAGACGATTACTTTTATCGACACCATCAAGCCAGAGCAAATCGATGGCAGCGAAGGCAAGGAGATTAAATTCTCCATTCTCGAGTGGAACTTTGAGTTCGTTGGCGATCAATACCTCTTAACCTGGATCATTCCGAATTTCTACTTCCATATCACCACGGCGTACAACATCCTGCGCCACAATGGAGTCGATATTGGCAAGAGCGATTACTTGGGAAGATAAGTAAAGCAGTAGTAACTGCCTTACTTAATCATTCCCGCGTTTTTCGCATCATCCATTGCCTGCGCCGTCTTCTCTTTCATGAAGGCGGGCATTTTGCTCAGAGGAATGTCGACTAAAACAAAGCCGGCATCCTCTAGCTTCTTCTTGATCTCCGGATCTGAGTTCAATAAAGCAAAGTAGTCAGAGAGCTTTTGCTGAATCAGCTTTGGAGTCGATTTAGGAACCCCGACACCACGATAAGCACCATCTACCCAGTTGATACCTAATTCTTTAAAGGTGGGCACATCGGGTAGTGCAGGGTGGCGTTTCTCAGCAGCAATCGCTAAGGTGCGTACTTTCCCTTTTTGCTGAATGGCTAAAGGTAGATAACCCATCGCGCCATCGACGTGCATGCCAATTAAAGAAGTGATGAGATCACCAGTTCCTTTAAAAGCGATGTATTCAGTTTTAATGCCAACGGCTTTATTCAAGCGCTCAACTGCCATGTGGTTCGCTGAGTAGAGGGCTGAACCCGCTAGACTGACTTTGCCTGGATCTTTCTTTGCCGCTGCGACTAAATCTTGAAAAGTCTTGTAGGGACTATCGGCTGAGACCATCAATGCATCCGGTGTGTAGTGATAAAAATAGATTGAATTAATATCTTCCGTCTTGAACTGAATTCCTTCTTGTAACGGTTGCAAGATGATGTGCGGAATATTCACACCCACTACGGTGAGACCATCAGCGGGATAGCTATTGAGTTGGCTCCAAGCTAAAGCGCCACCGGCACCAGCACGATTAATCACGACCATCTGCTGGTTGTATTTCTTGGCAGAGAGTTCAGCTTGATAGCGTGCAACCAAGTCAGACTCACCCGCAGCCGGAAAAGGAATGATGTACTGAATGGTTTTACCAGGGAAGGGCTGGGCCTGAATGAGACCAGCGAACAGCAGGCCCCAACTCAAGACGATCAAGCGTAAACCAGAGATGATTCTCATTTAGAAACCTCCTCAATAACAGCATGAGTCACATCAGCCATCTTGGCAGTACCACCGAGATCGCCAGTATGCAGTTTAGGATTAGCGGTAACCTTCTCAATCGCTTGCATGAGTTTGCCAGCTAAAGCTTTTTCGCCCAAGAAGTCGAGCATCATCACCGCCGACCAGAAAGTACCAATTGGATTGGCTAAGCCTTTACCCATGATGTCAAAAGCCGAACCATGAATAGGTTCAAACATCGAAGGGTAACGACGCTCCGGATCTAAGTTAGCTGTGGGTGCAATACCCAAGCTACCAGCGAGCGCTGCAGCCAAATCACTTAAGACGTCGGCATGTAGATTAGTGGCCACGATCGTGTCTAAAGACTCAGGGCGATTGACCATGCGCGCAGTAGCAGCATCGACCAATTCTTTATCCCAGGTGACATCTGGAAAGTCTTTCGCAACATGGCGAGCAATTTCATCCCACATCACCATGCCATGACGCTGAGCATTCGATTTAGTAATCACGGTGAGATGTTTACGCGGACGCGATTGCGCTAACTTAAAGGCAAAGCGCTGAATGCGCTCAACACCCACCCGCGTCAGAATACTCATATCGGAAGCGACTTCAATGGGGTGGCCTTGATGAGCTCTGCCGCCTAAGCCAGCGTATTCACCTTCGGAGTTCTCGCGCACGATCACCCAATCGAGTTGCTCGGGCTTGCAATTACGCAGCGGTGTCTGAATGCCCGGCAAGATCCGAGTAGGGCGTACGTTCGCATATTGATCAAAGCCTTGGCAGATCTTGAGACGCAGACCCCACAAAGTAATGTGGTCTGGAATATCGGGATCACCAGCAGAACCAAACAAGATGGCATCTTTAGAGCGCAATGGATCAAGACCATTGTCGGGCATCATCACGCCATGCTTGCGGTAGTAATCACCGCCCCAATCAAAGTGCTCAAACTCAAAAGCCACTTCAGGATGTTTCTTGCTCAGGGCGTTGAGCACCTTCTCGCATTCGGGAATAACTTCTTTACCAATTCCGTCACCTGGAACGGAAGCAATCTTGTACGTCTTCATTGGTCTCCTACTGTTCTATTTGTATAAGGCAATCTGCATTATGCGGATCCTAGAAGACAAAAGAACTTAGGGTTTATGGCTAGAAACCCTTAAGCCTATAAGCTTAATTCGCTATGTGATCCTAGTCGAACCAATTGAAGGATGCGCTGATCCGGTTTTCTGTAGATGAGGACTAAATCGGGTTTGATATGACAGTCTCTATGGTCCACCCAGTCCCCCACTAAGGGGTGGTCGTGGTATCGATAGGGAAGATCCCAGTCATTAATTAAGTAATCTAAAGTTTCCTGAAAATCTCTAGCTAGCGTAAGTCGGTACCTACCTTTTAATTCTCTTTTGTAATCTTTTCTAAATTTTTTGGTGTATTCAGTCGTCCGCATTCAGGTCAGCCATCAAGTCGTTAACAGAAGTAAAGGATTTGAGATTTCCTTTTCTAGCTTCTTTCATCGCAGCAATCGTTTCTGCGTTGGGACTTAATGGTTCAAAGGGTAGAGCCTTTTCTCTGGCTATGCGGGTCATCAGAATTCGAAAGGCATCAGACGGCGTTAGACCCATGGCAGCCAATATGGCGCTAGCTTCCTCTTTGATATCGCCGTTAATTCTGGCGCGAACTACTGCGTTTGCGGTCATAAACCCCTCCTTAATGAGCTACATTGTAGCTCAAAATAAGCAGATTAAGCCAATTTGGGTGCTTAAAAACCACTGTATTTGCATACTGTATAAACATACAGTATATTGGCACTTATGGAACTTAAGTCACCCACCACAAAAAGCACTCTAAGCCAAGCCCCACAGGGCTTAGCGGTCCATTTTGACGACTATGAGCTCAAGCTCCTGAGCCATCGGATTTCAGCAGGATTCCCTAGTCCAGCGGCAGATTACGCTGAAGATGGCCTGGATTTGAACCGCTATCTAGTCCAGAACAAACCCGCCACCTTCATGTTCACCGTGAAGGGGGACTCGATGATGGGAGCAGGTATTTGTGACGGCGATAAGGTCGTTGTTGATAAAGCCCTCAAACCTAAACACAAAGACATCGTGGTCGCCGTAGTGGATAGTGAGTACACCATCAAACGCCTCTACCAACTCAGAGGTCGAATTGAGCTCCAACCCGAAAACCCCCAATACGAAGCCATTACCTTTAATGAAGGAAGTGAGTTACAGATCTGGGGTGTGGTCGTAGGGGTGGTGCGTAAGTACAGCCACGCTAGCAGCAGGGGCAAGCAATGACCAGCAAACAACTCTTTGCCCTCGTCGACGTTAATAACTTCTATGTTTCATGCGAGAGGGTGTTTCAGCCCAAGTTAGAAGATGTACCCATGGTGGTGCTCTCTAACAATGATGGTTGTGCCGTAGCGCGCAGTGCAGAAGTCAAAGCGCTTGGTGTCAAGATGGGAACCCCTTGGTTCAAGATGAAAGATCTTGCAGAGGAGCATGGCATCCAAGCCTTCTCCTCAAACTACACCCTCTATGGCGATATGAGCGAGCGGGTAGTACAAACACTCAAACGCTATACGCCTAATTTTGAGGTCTACAGCATTGATGAGAGCTTTCTGAGAATTGAATCCGTACTCCAGGGTTATCTAGACGCAACACACTTAGGGCAAACGATTAAACAAGACGTTAAAGACACCACTGGCTTACCAGTTTGTGTTGGCATTGGTGCTAGCAAGACCCTCGCCAAGTTTGCTAATCACTTAGCTAAGAAGCAGCCTCAGTTTGCAGGTGTGTGTGATGTTGATAGCATGCCTAAAGAAAGCCTCTATCAATGGATGAGTGAGACCCCTGCAGCAGAAGTGTGGGGCATTGGCAGACAGCTGGCTAAAAAACTCCAGGTCATGAAGATCAATACCGTCTTTGATCTCTTGCAAGTCTCACCCCAAACCATGCGCCAACAGTTTGGCGTGGTGATGGAAAGACTGTGCTATGAGCTGCGCGGTGTATCTTGCCTTAAGCTCGAAGAAGTAGCACCAGCCAAACAACAAATTATTGCCTCACGTAGCTTTGGCAAGTTAGTCACCAGCTTAGAAGAGCTCGCTGAATCAGTCGCTACCCATACCGCCAGAGCAGCCGAGAAACTCCGTAGTCAACAATCAGTCACCGGTGCGATTAGTGTCTTCATTCAGACGAATCCCCATAAACAGAATGAGCCTCAATACGCACAAAGCATCACCATTGCACTAGAGAACCCCAGCGATAACACCCTCAAACTCACCGAAGCCGCAATCGATGGGCTCAAGCAAATCTATCAAAAAGGATTTCGGTATAAGAAAGCAGGTGTCGTACTCAATCTGCTCTCAGACAAACCCACTACCCAACAATCTCTATTCGAAGATATGGAAACCCGAGGCAAGTCTGCTGATCTCATGAAAGCGATGGACGCAATTAACAGCCGATTTGGGAGCGGTGTGATTCGCAGCGCAACCACCGGCACGAAACAACAGTGGCAAATGAAGTCTGGCAATAAATCACCCAACTACACCACCCAGTGGGATGAATTACCTGTCGTGAGATGAATAAAAAGCATGAAAAATAACACTATTTTTACTAGCTCATTTGATGAGCTTCATAGCCATTAATCTACTGATATAGCAAACACCAAGAGGAGAAGCAAATGACACTACTAAACAACATCAACGGCCTATCACTAGCGATTGTGATGATTCTTTCATACTGCGCAGTATTGAAAAATACCAAGCACGATAGCTATGAAAAGAAACAAGTTGCAATGAATCGCCACTATCAGTAATAGCATTCAGACCTGCTGGGATGCCGATCGATTGGATCTTGGTAGGGTGGGCATCTTCCCATCCCCGAAATTTCTATCACAAGAAGCCACGTTTTTTATTGACTTGGCATTTGCCTGGAGTACGAAGGGTTAATCAACATTGTTCGCGGTTAAGAACAGTGATTTTTGTAGGGATACAAAAAAATCTTGATAAGGCTTGGGTTCAGTTACTGGGGTGGAGTTGTATTGAGCATTCGCTCGAACAATCATGCTCTTACCGGACTCGCTAGGACGAACGGAAACAGTCATTCTTAAGGCGTAGCCATTGAGCTTAGTGGCAGAGACTGTGCCAAGATCCAAGTCAGCCTTATCGACTATAAATCCCAAGTCTTGCAAAGTGGCAATAACCGTTCTCATCGTTTTAGCTTTATCGCTGGTATCAAAAGAGCGGGTTTGAATACTGCGTAGTTGTACTGAAGTTTGACCATCGGCAGAAGAATCTAAAACTCGCTCTTTCATGGTCTGGCATCCCGCCAAAAAAAACGTAGCTGCTAGGACAGCAATTAGAGAAAGTCGCACTGAATTTGATTTAGTTAACATTTTGAGCCTGCAAGAAAACGGATTTAGATAGTTTGTCGAAGAATTCTTGGTAGATCTCTGGGTCATTAATACCCTCAATCTTTGTCAGAATGTTTTTTTGATTCCAGACCAATCTTTGAAAGGTGACACGCACTATATAGCTATTGGGCATAGGTACTTGCTGATCAAATTTGACTTGCTTGCCAGATTTTGTTTTGACATCTACCTCAATTGGATTATTGGTAGATGCAGGTTTCGTAACCAAAGAAGCTCGAATTTTTTGAACCTTATCGTAGCTAGCGGCATTAGCACCAAACATGAAAGCCATGAACATGGCGCCAGCAACCTGACCAGCTTCTGTAGCGTCTCTACTCTTTGAGGCAACAATTACTCCAAGAGGCATATTGGACTCATCTAGGTTAAAACCCATATCCTGTAATACATTATTGGATGCAGTCAGTAACTCTTTTTCGCTCTTGATGTCATATTTTCGAGACTGAAGTTGGCGATTTTCTAGATTGTCTGGTTGAAACTGAAGTGCTTCAGGAGGAATAGGTTGAACACAACCAGCTAATAATCCAACGATAGCCGTACATGCAATAAGTTTTTTCATGGCGGCTTCTTTTAGAATTTAGAAGTGTTGTAGGCAAAGTCGCGAACCATGCCTTTTTCATCAAACTTAATCACAATGGTCAAAGTTTTCTGAGTCCTGCTAACCGTAGCATTGCGATCTGATGGGAACCATAAAAAACCGCGACCAGTCGATGTGGACGCCAATCCTTCTGTGGATACTTTGTCGTATACCCAAGACTCACGACGCTTATCATCGGTTGTCACCATATTAGGCGAGCCCAAAATGGACACAACATCAGAAGAGCTCATACCCACATGAATTTCTTTTTGTACCTTAGCAATCGATAGGTTATCGCCTTCACCTTTGGCGGCGTTAAGGCCCTTTTGTTGATCTACTAGGGGGGTTGGGTAACAGCCAGATAACCCAAATAAGACTAGAGGGGTAATCAATAGGGCAAGAGTACTTTTTTTCATCGTTTCAATCTTGAGGGAGGTGAATAAAAAAAGAGGGCCTAAGCCCCCTTTTTTAATGATTAAAACTTATACCCAATACCTACGAGCGCATTAAATCCAGTAGCACTTGAGGTCGTTGAATAGGTGTAGCGGTAGCCATAGGCTGTACCTGAATAATTATTGGTTTGGTTACCCATATTCATATAGTTAACTTCGCCAAAGCCGTATAAGCCGCCTTGGATAATTTGCTTGTAGCCTGCACCCAAAGAAAAACCAGTGTAGTTAGTGCTATTTTGGCTTCCATCAGCAGCTGTGGCTTGAATAGAGGCGCCTGTGTAGCCAACCTTGCCGTAAAGCAAGCCATCTGTGCCAATTGGAGTAGCAGGTGATAAGAAGATATTGTAAGAATTCTGTTTCTTATAGGTACCTGTTGTGGTGCCAATCCCAGCAATACCAATCGTGTAATTCGCTGATGATGAGTTTAGTGGGTCATATTCAGCGCCCAAGCCCAATAAGAAATCTTTTGTAATGGCAGCATAGTAGCCAACACCCAAAGCACCAGTAAAGCCACTTTGATTACTGACAGAAGTAGTCATGTTTGCTGAGCCTACTCCAGCAACTGTAAATGGGCTACTTGTATAAGTTGGATTGGTGCTTTCATAGCCAACACCCACTTGCCCGTAAAAACCTTCAAATTTTGATTGAGCATTCGCAGATGTCAAGCAAGCGACTGTGATGGTTGATGCCCCTAAGAATCGATAAATATTTTTCATTTTTTTCCTCGTTGATAAATAAGCCGTTTGAGTATCAAGTGGAACTTTTGTAATTTCAATTCAAATCGAATCTATAAAATATAGACATTTAATGTGCATACTTTGTATGTATTAATCTTTTACTCACTTTATTGTTCTAAGAGCTTGTCTACTAGACGAATCAACTGTTCAGTGGCGGTAACTTGTCGTAAACGTTTGTCATGAATACCATTAGAGAACTCGACCCAACCACCATCCCGAAGCTGGTTGAGATGTTTTCTAGTATTTAAAGTGCTTTTAATCGATTCAGCACATAACTCTTTGATGGATAAAGACTTACCTTCTAAATGTGCTTTTAAGATATCCAGTATGAGGTCATAGGTAATGAGGGTATGACCAGGGTAAAGATTTTTACTAAGCACATCTCTTAGCTCTATCAATTTATGAATATTTTTTAAATGCATTTTTTTCATCCCGCTATGACAACATGACTGCTACAAAAAAGCTATGAATAACATCTATATAAAAAATGGAATTAAAGTATGTATATTTAGTTGATAAATATTTCAGCGGTACTTTAAAAATGAAAAAGGTTGGTCAGATTAGTGACCCTTAGGCTCGTAAGGCGAGCTTAAGAAATTAAATCAATGTGTATTTCACTGTGGAGGTAAAAAATGATGGCGGCACAGAGCCGGCAACTGCACTAGTGCGGGGCAGAGCGGTATGAGTAGACTAATCTTTAGGAATAGTTCTTCAGCGCTTTATCTAACTCCGCTTTGACCCGATTCTTCAGGCTAGCAGGCCCAATGACTTCCACGCCAGAGCCATGCTTGAGAATATCCATCACCAGCTCGGGATCTTGGTTGTAGTCAAACTCAAGGTTGTAGTAACCCTCTTTATCAAAAGAGCCAATCTGCTGGCCATGCCAGTTTTCACCGGAGACCCATCGAGCATGCTCGGGAGTAAAGCGCAGCTTAGCGCGTTGAGTGGCTTTGCCAGAGAAGATGCCGTAGCTCTCCGCAAAGTGCTCTTGGCATTCTTTATCGGGGATATCCAAAGCCTTCTGATTGGTTAGCACTGCCCCCTGGATACCATCGACAGCAAAACTGCGCAAGCCCTCGCGCATATGGCAATAGGCATCAAGGTACCAGTTTTCTCGGTAATAGATCAAACGTTGGGGGGAGATCTCGCGTTCTGTAATCTCATCTTTACCCTTGGCGTAATACTCAATCACTAAACGCTCCCGTTTCAGGAGCGCAGCGCCAATCTCTGAGAAGTTATCCATCGAGCTCTTGCGCGAACCCATACCCAAAACCTTAATGCGCTTACGTAACTCTTTACTGCTTGCCTCGCTATTGCCTAAGATGCCATCGATAACCGTGGTTAGAGGTTCAATATGGGGGCCAATCAAGCCACCTTTATCTAACGAAGATAAAAGGTGCTGCATGAGCACTAGGGCAGTTGCCTCTTTTTCAGAGAACCACAGCCCTGGCATTTCAATCTTATCGATTTGATCGGGAAACTCAAACTTATAGCCCCCGAGGTAGCGGTCGTAAATGATCGAAGCATTCAGACGTGAGCGAAGATACTCAAGGTCTCGCTTAAAGGTGGCTTTGGAAATCTCCAGCTCATCCAAAAAATCCTCAATCGGTACGCATTTGCGAACCTGAATCATATTGGTAATGCGATGTAAGCGTTCCATATCACTCATACAGACTCCCCACCTCAACAAGAGGATTTATCAATTTAAGAACTATAAGCAGTTTGTAGCTCATTTATTGAGCTACTAGCGCATTATTCTTGCTAAATGTGACCAAAAGGAGACAGCAATATGAAGCTTTTAGGGTTCTTTCTGATATTTCTGACTTGCTATCACTTTGAGCAGGGCTACTTCACCCTCAAAGACATAGCGATCTTTCTAATAGGGCTTTTATTGGTCTGCGGCAAACCAATGTTTGAACACTTATTTTTTATCGAGCGCGAGAAAGTGCGCGCACAGTACAGGAGCAGAAGATGAACGAAGGCATGAACAAACTCAATTGCGAAGTAGGTGACTTAGCTATCACCATCGATTGCCGCATTCCAGAAAACATGGGCAATATCGTCAGAATTATCTCGGCCGATGGATTTGGGCAATGGGAAGGGCATGCTGAACCGCTCTTTACCTGGAATGTAGAGATCGCTACCGAGGGCAAAGCGCTGCATTACCGTCTCAAGGATGGCAGCATTGGCGCATTTAAAGCCGGACCTGCTCCCGATAAATACCTCAGACGCCTTACTCCACCCAAAGGCTATTTGATGGATGAGTTCCTAGAAGCGGAGCAGCTACAGATCGATTTTCATGAGCAGGATTGCTTAGAGAGTGCAGACTCATTACAAAGCCTGTAGACCCAGCATCTTTTCAGATACTTATAGCTCTTCCTCAATCACTTTTTCTAAAACTAAAAAGTTGCGTTGAAATGGATTCCAATCGCTATCTCTGGCCCAAAGCTTCTCAATCCGAATAAAGCGATAGCCATGCAAGCCTCTGTCGTTCAAAATCTCTTGAACCGTATCGTTATCAGTCTGAACGGGCTCCATTTTGACGAGTTCATATTCATACGTTTTCATGGTTTTGAGCCTGCAGGAGAGTAGCCGATCCGGTTGCCATTGTTGTCGTAGACATTGGTCACCCCTTGAGGTGATTGTGTTTGATAGCCAATTCGGTTGCCACTATTGTCATAGACGCCATTGGTCGCGTTGTAGTTTTGTGGGCTATTGTTGAAATTGAGCGGACTATTGTTGTAGTTCTGAGGTGAGTTGTTGTAATTGTTCAGTGAGTTATTCCAATTATTAGGGGAGTCATTCCAGTTATTGGTTTGAGCCCAGGCCGAACCAGAAACAAGGATAGCTAAAAGTAAAAAAATCTTTTTCATAAACACCTCCATCAGTAAAGATTTAAGGGTAAATAAACTAAAGCTCACTTAGTGAGCTCATGACTCTTGAAAATCAATTTATTCGTAAATAAACCGAGAGTCCCAAGTGATCAGTGCCTTGTTTCTAGTTACCATCATGCCGCTGCAGATTCAGCCTAATGCAGGCTTAGCTAATGCATTGCGTAAGCCCCTTGCAGTAAAGGCTTTTGTGGATACCGCCAAGATCTTGGGCCTACCTAAATTCAGATTAAGAGATGACAAAGGCAACCCTTATGTAGCAGATAAAACACTCAGACAAGAGCCCTTAGCACTTGTCTATGAAAACGCAGGCATTATTTTTCTAAGCGAAGTCAGTGCCAGAAAGGCCTACATCTTTTCTTATGTCAGACGTTAAAAGATTGGAGAACACATGAACCTTTACCTACCCAAGAGCCTCGCGCTGAGCTTATTTGGCATCCTGTGTATTCCAGCGATTGCCTATGGGGCCTTTCATGCGATGTACCCAGCAGAGCCCAGCGCGGTCTATACCCAGCATGGCAATCTCAATATGGAATGGCAAAAGTTTGCAGAAAGCGATAACTTTACGGAATATCTGGCCAAAGAGCAGCATGTTGATAAAGATGCACTCACTGCAGAGATTTTGGTCCTTAGAAACTACAAGAACCCACAATCGACCCTCTATGAGCATGAGATGGTCAATTACTCCTCAGTCATCCTGCGTCAGGGAATCAATTGCAGAACAAACACCGTTTCCGTCGAAGATATGTTGATGTTTTCAAAACCCCTCAGTAAAGGCAAGTTGGTAAAAGACCTTTATGACCTAGACTGGGATATTGGCTCGGCCAAGCCTGGGTCAATCGACTACTTGAAGGTGAGCACTTTATGTGGGTTTACTTCATAAATCCTTTGTATGATGAGGGGAAGCCCTTCATCATCAACAAGCGATGCCCAAAGAAAAATCCCATCTCTGCTTATGCCTCGATTGTGGCGGTCAAAGACAGCAGTTCACTGTGTTAGCCAATAGCTTCTCGTATGACTGTAATGTCTTTGGCGCAAACAATGTTTGCGTATCTGCTGGTGGTCGTAATACTGCAGTTCAAGCTGCCAATGGTTTGAATAACACCAGTGCATTGCTGATTGCTGCGTATCGTCCACATCCCAATTACCGTATCGGTGCTTACGCTGACCAGAACTTATCAGTTAGTAATCCTGGTGGTACTGTGAACTTGGGTAACAACACACCCCTCATTGGTTTATTTGGTGCTTGGAATGAACGCTTAGATGGTACTGGGACAGAAGTTAAAGTCTCCGCAGCTTATGGTCAAAAGAACACGACGATTACGCGTTCTGTAGTCGGCTCTGGTACAGGAGCTTCTGAAGCAGGTACAGGTTCATCCACTTTAAATAGCCAAGGTGTTCAAGCAACCGCTAAGTACGGCTTTGGCATGATGGACAATGTCATCGTCTCACCTTATGTAGGAGTGCGTTATACCCAGAACAATATGGGCGGCTATACAGAAGGAGTATCTTCAAGTGTTACAGCACCATTAACTTATTCAGCTCTAAATACCAATGCAACTACTGCATTAGCTGGAGTAGGGGCTAGCTATCGAGTGATTCCAACAGTAATGACCTTTGCCAGTGCTGGTATCGAAACAGATACCAATACAGCCAATGGCACTTACTCAGCTACTAATAGTTCGATTGGTACTTTGACCCCAGTGAACTTTAATGCCAATCCAGTGAGAACAAGACCTACTGCAACTGTTGGGGCTTACTACGATATTGAGAAGAATCAACGCTTAGGAGTCACTGGCATCTACAGACAAGAAGCCTATCAAGCAGTCTCAACAACAACTGTCTTGGCCACTTATACGATAGGTTTATAGGCTAGAAGTAAGGCCAAGGTCGCACGTTCGAATCGTGCTGGGCAGGCCAAAAGCCAGAAGCAAGTAAAACAAAGTCTTGCGGGTGGAAATCTCAAAAACAGATAACGTCTACTAAATTCTATTTATACACCTATTTTGACCACCGTTTGACCAAAGTTTGACCATAATGAAGCCTTTCTTGGTCGGGTCAAAAGTAACCCCCACCACCCCCAACACATACATTAGGGTTGGTTGCCATTAATGGCTTGCTGTTTTAGGGAGGGGGACTCTGTTTTTTTGAGGTAGTTAAAGTTAAGGACAAGGCGGTTAATAGAATCTATTGGTAACCCTAGGGGATTAATATGCAGCAACCGTCATCTCTAACCTGAGGGTTGTATTCCGTTAACTTATATTTTTCGTTTTGAAATTTTTCTGCCGCAAAAAATAATGGGTACTCTAAGTTCCCGCAAGTATTTCTGATGATATTTGTATCCCTTCCCCTTGGGGGATGAAGTTGAAAGTTATTAGATTTAATTTCTCCAGCCTCTTTTTTTTCATACCACTTAAGACAAACATTTCTGAATACGGCATCATTTTGAGTTCTGATGACCCATATGCGACATCGAGCTGAGCTGCGAATAGTTTCGTCCCACAAGACCAGATAAAGATGAGGCATTTCATCCACGCTTTCAATTTTCCCGGAGGTGGAGGACTTTGTTCCTGCTTTGATAACACCGTTAAAGCGAGGGGTATCAATTGCCATCCAAGTGTTTGCGCCTTTAACGTCAGAACCGTCGTCTAAGTCCGCACCTTTTTGACGATCTAGACCCTTTATGCCTGTGAGTACGCTGGCAAGAATTTGTGACCATCCTCTGGTATCCATTGGAACAGGGTGGCCAGTCTGTGATGCAAATGGAGCAACCTTATGAAAAGACTCATAATGCAAATCCAATAATTCAAGTGCTTTAATAATATGGACTGGATTAGTCTCCAATTTGTTCATACTCCATAATTAATGCCGAAAGTTTTTCACCGAAAGCATTTGAAATCTTCTCTAATGTTTCAATACTTGGCATTGCAACACCTCTTTCAATTTCGCCTAAATAGGTTCTATTAAGACTGGATAGTTCGGCGAGAGACTCTTGAGAAAGTCCCCGTTTCTCTCTTTTGGATCTGACGGTTTTGCCAATTTTGATGGCTATAGCATTCATGTTGGAATTCTGAAGTCTAAACAGGATATAATCCACCGCCTATAGACACCAATTTAGAAACCCATCAAAAAAATGAATAAACAGAAATCAGCGCCTGATGTATTAGAAGATAGCTACTTAAAAATTTATGAGGGCCTTTCGGAGTTAAGAGAAAGTTTTCATAGATCTGGTCGGCTTGATGATTCAAATGCAAAGCTGGATGAAATTTCTAAATTATTTGCAACTTACCTTGCTTATAAAAATGGGCAAATTAAAAATTTCCCATCACCACAATCTAAAAATTTAGTGCTTGAACTTCAAAAAGCATTTTTGGTGACAGCGCAGCTGAGTCAATATATCGATAAAAATGGAGTATCAATATTTGGTCAGAATCCCAGTTTAGTTTTAAGGTTGGAGGATGAATTATTAGCAAATGAGCTGGTTACCCTAACCAGAAATTCGATAGATTTGGCGTTTGAGCATAAAAAAACTGAAAGACCATTTGATTTAATTAATGAGGCTTTTGGCCATTTTGTCAGGGATAACTTTAGAGGTAATATTGAGGATGCTCAATATATGACGCCACCAGAAGTTGTTGATTTTGTTGTTGATATGGTGTTGTGTGACTTAGAAAAAGAGTATAGACAGGATTCTAAAAAGCATTTCATAATGCTTGATCCATCATGCGGAGTTGGATCATTCCTGACTTCCACATATCACAAGGCAAAAAAGACTAATTGGCTTGATACAAAGAGAATTAGCTTATATGGTCAAGATAAGGTTGAGAGGATGGTCCGGCTTTCAACAATCAATTTAGAGTTGTTTGATGTACAAAAGCACAAAATCACGATTGGAAATTCCCTCGAACTTAAGTCTCCAATTGATCATTTAAATGGCAAGGTTGATTTTATTTTGACCAACCCACCTTTTGGTGCGAGATTTATGCAGTCAGAAATTGAGCAGCATTATGGCTCTAATACCCCCTTATTTTCAAATATAAAAAAGAGTATGCCTACTGTGGACTCTGAGCTTTTGTTTGTTGATAGATATATGACACTATTAAAAGATGGAGGATTCCTTGCCGTCGTAATTCCTGATGGTGTTGTTTCGGCCAAAGGGACTGCTGCATTAATAAGGCAATATTTAAGCAGTTATGTTGAAATCAAAGCAATTATTGAGCTTCCATCGGTTACTTTCGCACAAGCTGGAACAAGAACAAAAACTGCAGTCTTATATCTTAAAAAAATTACACCCGATAAAAATAAGCCAATATTTATGGCTGTATCAAAGGATTTAGGATTTCAAGTATCCACGAAAAAGGGGGTGCAAGTTAAGACTGCGGAAGGTGAAAATGATTTAAAGAAAATCATTAGCGCTTATAAAGAATCCTTAAATTATAAAAACAAATCAGATATGCGCATCATTTCTGAGCACCCATCTTGTGTTTTGGTAAAGGCTGAGAAGGTTCTCCAATCTAATTGGACTCCAAATCATTACAGTGCGAGTAGATTCAAAATATTGTCACAGATTGCAGCTGACAATAGTTTTGTATTAACCCCATTATCAGATTTGGCTGATTTTATGAGCGATAAGAGAAGGTCCGAACAATGGAAGGTTGGGGCGGCTTTCATATCAGTTCTTCATATACTGGGCGAAGGGTTCTTGGATATTGGAGGAGTTCAGTCTTACGCTCCGATTACATCCGGCACTCCAGTTAATGCCAACGAATTACTAATTTCTAAGATTAACCCTAGAATTCCACGATTCTGCGTTGTTCCTGATTTACATAAAAAAATACTTTGCTCTACAGAGTTTGAGGTTCTTGTTCCAAAAACAGAAATTGATTCATACTTTTTGGCATACCTACTTCAGACCAGTGTCGTACAAAAACAGATATTGAGTCTTACCTCTGGAACATCATCATCACACAACCGAATAAGGTCGTCCGAGCTTGCTGAAGTCCAAATACCAGTTCCCAAGAAGGGTTCCAAGAGGCATGAGGAGATGCTAAAAATATCGCTTAGGTATAAAAAAGCCCTTTTGGCTTTAAGCACCAATGCTATTGAGTTAGCGGATATAAGAAATATGGATAAGGATATTTTTTCTATTGACTAGTAAATTCTATGTATTGATATTAAACACTGTTGTGTAGCTGTCCATATCCTTGTATTTAAAGGCTTTTCAATATGTTCTCTATATAGTAGAGATTTTTAGGGGGTAATTTAAAAGCACTCCTTTAGGGTGAAGATTATCAAAAATCCTCTCTTTTGGAGTGGTACTAAAAATCAGGTCAGTTCAGCTTTACCCCAGAATATTTTAAATATTTAGCCGGAAAAAATGATTCCTTTAGAGAGCAAAGGGCAAAAGTACTTAAGACAAATTCAATGATTAATCTAGGTGATATTGAGAGTACTTTTGGATTTATTCGCGAAGCCGATTGTTGACATGACTTTTCTGTTGCACCGATTGCCTCTATTAATTCTGTCGAGAGCGGAGAGGTTTGGAGGAGGATTGCCGGAACTTTTAGGAAGCTTGCGGAATAAAAACCTTATTCGCGCAGAATTATATACGTGCTGATCCTGCTGTTAAATTCACCGCAGATGATGCTGGCAAATTTTGAAATGTGACGTTATTAAAGATTTTCTGTTGCAATAATTACTTTTTTGAATTTATAGAAAATCATTAATTCCCGAATGTCTTTTTGCTATTGCTGCATAACTATATCTCTATGATATTCAAGAAATTCTTGCTGCTCATTCCTAAAGCTACCTACATTAATATTCTTATCTATACTCCATTTGTCTAGTACAGATTTATCCAGCTGGCTTGAAAGAATTAAGTTGCCATTACCTTCGAAAGAAATGAATCCCTTATCAAATAGGTGGTCTATGTGGGGGGCTAGCAGTAGGCCGTTATAACCACTAATTTTTTCTGCATCATTTGATTTTTTCCATGGCTTAATGTGGCTTGCAATGAGGTGCCTTGGATTTGTGACTTTAGTCACCCTGCAAGCGCTCTCAATTTGTCTGACTTGTGCTTTAAAAATCCCTTGACCTCTTCTTGAATTGATCATTTGGGTTTTTTGTGTGGGCCCAATATCGGTTCTCATAATGATTTCATCAACTTCCGCGATTTCATCATTGGGAGTAGCAAAGTCTAAATTTTGGGATAAGTCCTCCACGATTGAATCGCCCACGCCCTTGGATAGAGCAATAAGAATGTCTGCCATTTGTTTGGAGATCTTCGCTAAATAGATCTGATTTCCACCTCCATCAGGGCGAATAGGCGATAAAACTTCAGGTAGCGTAGGGTTTAAAAGACCCATATGATCTTTTGGCTTAAATTGCGCCATGCCTAATTCTTGAAATGCAACATCAACTAGCCAACCATCATCCGACCAATTGGCGCCTGCATTACCAAAATCTGGTTTAACACTCGACTGCGCTGGGCTTGTAACAACTCCAATAGCTTTAATAAAGGTATCTGCAAATGAAAATACGATATCGCCTATTTTCATATCTTCCATAAAATCATATGAAGGAACTTTGCCACCCCTAGAGTTTGTTTTAGGAGACCACATAAAGTTTCCGGGGACTTCATGTTTGTAGGTTTGATTTTGGCTGACCCACCAATACTGCCGATCTAGTAACTTTATTGTGGGCGCAGTATCAGCTAGCAAGGATGACCGTAAAGGCTCGGATATAAACTGAGTGACAAGATTATTAGCAATCCGCGCAATCAGTTCTGGGTTGTTTTTGATCCCTTGATAAAGATCATCCTTAAGTTGTGCAGAGACATTAGCTTCAATCAGTTGGCTGGCGGTTGGTGTGTTGCTCTGTGAGTCCAAGTCACTTGGCGCGCTGATATCCCATATGCCATCATTTTTTAGGCGCCAGAAGGGCTCATTGCGGGTATTAGAGGCATTATTAGAGCCATACTTCTCAAGCCACTTCTTGAGATCATGATCAAGCTCTGCAAATGTGAAGTTATTGCCATGGCCGTTCAGAATTCTCTCAAGCAAGAGCAAAATCAGAATTGGTTTGTGTGGCGCATAGCCATCGCCCAGCCTTGCACAATTAATTGAGCTAAAAAGTTTTAGGATTTCAGAGTTAGTCATTCCCAATACTTCGCTTTCTCAGGAATAATCCATCTCACTCCACCTCTAGCATCCTCTTGATCACCTTTGTACCTAGGAATGAGATGCATGTGCAAGTGTGGAACAGTTTGCCCAGCTGCAGGCCCATCGTTAATTCCAATGTTGTATCCATCAGGGCTAAATTCTTGTTCTAGAACTTTTTGAGCTTTTGTGAGTAGTTCCATTAAGCCTTGCCGCTCTTCGTGGCTGATTTCAAACCAAGAGCCAACGTGTCTTTTCGGAATCACTAAGGCATGTCCAGGGGAGACTGGAAAGCCATCACGAATCGTCACTCCAAATGCATTGGAATCAATAATCCGCTCAGCAGGCAGAGTGCAGAAAGGGCAAGGTTTTCCTGTAATTGACATTGGTGTGTGTAATGGCTTTGTACTTTTATTACTTTTAATAGTATTCCATTTCCTAAGCTCACCCCATGAGCTTCCACCCCACTAATCTGACCCTGTAGTTTCATAACCGCCTGCGTTTGCCCCTGCTGCAAATTTAGGCAAACACAGGAGAAATCATGATTAACGGCAAAGAATTAGAAGTAGTCCTAGATACCCGCAAAGCAGTTCTAGCGAGCAATTCTGGTGAAAGTCTCGATGTATTGCTGCGCCTGCGTGCGCCAATACAGGAGATTGATGCGGCTACCCGCTCCCAATTGGCAGTATCCCTAGTGATTGATCGCTCAGGCTCTATGAGTGGCGGCAAGCTCGATGAAGCTAAACGCTGTGCGCTCGATTTGTTATCCCGCCTTCGGGATGGTGACTGGGTCTCAGTTGTGACCTATGACGACGAGATCGAGGTCTTGCTAGAAACGATGTCAGTGCGCCTAGCCAAAACCTTGCTACCGATTCGTTTGGATGACATTCGTGCAGACGGCACAACAAACCTTCATGGGGGATGGCTTAAGGGCGCTGAAACGCTTGCCCCAAGAGCAGGGCGCGGTATGGTAAGTCGCGTAATCTTGTTATCTGATGGTCAAGCAAATCATGGCCTAGTTTCTGTAGAGGGCATTTGTGCGCAAGTGCGAGAGCTTGCAAGTGCTGGAGTAACTACCTCAACAGTTGGTATCGGCTTTGACTTTAATGAAGAGCTCATGACTGCCATTGCCACTGCAGGTCAAGGCAATAGCTGGTATGGCCAGCGCGCAGAAGATCTTGCTGAATCCTTTGATGCTGAATTGGGTTTCTTGAATAACCTGGTTTGGCAAGATGTTCGCATTCATTTAGAAACTCCAATGCTTTCTCACATGGGCCAAATTAAAGTGCGTAATGACTACGTGCAAAATGCAGGGCGACAGTATTGCTTGCCAGCCATTGCACAAGGCTCAGAGGTATGGATGGCAATTTCTTTATCTATGTCAGAAGTCATTCACCTGCAAGACAATCGATCTGTCCTGCGTTGCACTATTTTGGCAAAAGACAAAGAGGGTATTCAGCATGAATTTACCGTCAGCCTGCCGCAAATGCCCGTTGTTTCACTAGCGGAATACCAACTGGCTCCAGACAATGAGTTAGTAGCGCGTCGGTTTAATGAGGTAGAAGCAGCCGATATTCAGCGTGAAGCCCGATTATTTGTAAGGGATCGCAACTGGTCAGCAGTAGAACGCCTCATGATCAAATTAGAAGAGCGCTCACGTGAGAACCCTTGGTTAGCCGAGACGGTGAGCTACTTACGCACCTTGCTAGAGAGACGAGATCACGAGGCGATGGAAAAAGAACTCATGTATTCCTCTGACAAACTGAAGAACCGTGTGGCTGACTTAAATGACACCATCATGTTCTGCATGAGCGAAGAAGCAGTTAAGCCCGCATTCATGCGCAGAAAAGTCAATCAAGGCCGCAATACTGAATCTCAAAATAAAGAATGAGGCCTGCAAGAACACCTTAAGTAACAGAGAAGAGTGGAGGAGAGAGAACTTTCCTACATACTTTTCATCCATTCACTCTACCAATACCTAATCCAAGCTAATACGCTGAACCCTTCTTAATAGAGGAGGGTTCATGCAAGTTGCATTGGAATGTACTCACAAGCAAGCGCGGTACTTTAGGGTTGTTCTCGACGGTCGAACCGTCCTGGTCTTAGTTCTTATCTGGATGGTCTGGCAAATCTTAGCCATTCTGCACATCATTTAATTGTTTGTTACTACAAATAAATACTTGATTGCTGAATAATTTGTTACTACAATTAAATAGATTAATTGAGTTTGACCCTATAAAGAGGGCTCAAACATTGGAGTTGTGTGGCTTGGACTTTGCTCGAGTATGGGAAGTCTTAAGTCACACCACTCACACTATTGAAGATCTGCGAAAGAGTTACGGCGAGAGAAGATTTATTGCTATTGGATTTTTGGATGATCGATTAACGGTAGTGGTTTGGACTCCGAGAGGTCGAAAGAGAAGAATCATTTCAATGAGGTATGCAAATGAACGTGAAATTAAAGAATACGCAAAAGGAGTGGATTGATTCTGATGATGCTCCAGAAATTAGTGCTGCAGATTTACAGCGTGGTGTGTGGAGTGTTGAGGGAAAGGTCGTTTCAGAAAAAGAGGGTCGCAAAGCCTTTGCTAAAAGATTGCGTGGAAGACCGGTTGGTAGTGTGAGTCAGTTACTTTAAAAACGGATGATAATTAAGCTATCAGATCAAATCATAAAACAATGCAAGGGCACAGGTGCCGAATGGAAGTTAGAAATTGATAGAGTGGCTTTTGATCAAGCGGTCATCAAACAGCCCTACTCAAGCCAAATAAAAAAGCCAAACGATTGAATATCCTCAGGAAGGTTAAACATCATGCTTGCAGAGCATCTGGCAGATACATGAACGAGTGTATAGCTAAGTTTACATATTTATGTAGCAACTCTGATATCGCTTATCTTGCCAGTAGCAGTCTTTCAATAATGTTACTGTTAGTCTTTAGTCAATCCATCTAATGTATTAATGAAGGAGATGAAATTCAATCATGAATAATAAAAAATCTAGCCTATTAAGTGAAAAAATTCATTTTCCACTTTCCGAATCAATCTCACAAGTGATTGTGGGTGGACTCATTGGTTTAATTAACGTTGACCGAGGCCCTACTCCGGAACAAAGTAGAATATTTTCTTCGTTGGCGACCCATATTTTGAGCTTCAATCACACCGCATTTGCAAGAGCTCCTGCGTTAAGCCCAATAGAATTGGCCGCAGCATTGACTGAAAAGAAGTACCAACGGCTTTTTATGCAAATTGGCATTATTTTGAATTTTGTTCGTCACCCTAAAAGTTAATTGCTATTACTTCGCCTAGAAGAATATTCTGAAGCTCTACAGTTCGAGGGAGAGCAGCTTGCCATCTTGCGAAAATTTGCACATCTTTCGGCTATTGAGGCAACTGCTGACTTCATACGTCGATATAACTCTTATATGCCAGAACTTTCAGAGCACTCTGGGAATTGGCATATAGGTGACCCACTTATTTATG